>Ga0302271_10002738_pt1 | contig 15606 bp, 10 predicted proteins | sample III_Bog_N1_1_FD_198767 | JGI IMG/M metagenome (GOLD analysis project Ga0302271, IMG submission 198767) | Peat permafrost microbial communities from Stordalen Mire near Abisko, Sweden - III_Bog_N1_1 | ecosystem: Environmental > Terrestrial > Soil > Wetlands > Peat | place: Sweden: Abisko... | reverse complement strand
TCTTGATTCCCATCTCCATTGCGATTTGCTTCATTGCTTCGTTCAGCATGTTTTCTATTTTCAAGCTGCTTCAACTGTTATTGATCCTCCACAGTTGCTGATAATTCTTCATGTCTGTTTGAAGATATACATTTCACCAATCAACCTTTGACAGGATTTAAAGGAATACAGTTGCTAATTCCTTGACTGATAATAAATTTCTTAAATTATTCTAAGTTGAATTCTTTCTTGTTTTTGTTTTTACTTTTCAACAGATCTCTTTTTGATTTATTATTCCTCGATCACCATGATTCCTGCTAGTTTCAATATTGCATGAGTTTACCTCAAATTAGTGCTGGTAATTAAATTGCTTTAACAATATTCTTGATACAACTATAGGACATTGCTGTTGAGTTGATAGTATTCTCCCATGATATGCATCTTTGAAATCTAATTAACTTAAAACAGATTATGTTTTGGGGATCATAGAGTAAAATTAAGCCCAATCATCTAAAATAAAACAACAATAGTGTTGTAGATTTATCAATTTAAATCACTTCCCAAACGCAATTAATCTCTCAATCCACAAAGTTCTACAGTTTTCATATCTAAATTCTAAATCTCACCAATAATTTCTCTTATTCAATGAAGGACATTTTTTTCATTTTACAATAACAAAAACAAAAATGATCCTTCCCTACACTCAAATCAGACAATTCTCCCTCTATTTTTATCAAAATAAACTCAATCAAAAGAAGAAATCAAAAAAATACAACTTCCTTTTCATCTGTTACTAGTTACATATTTTTATATAATTCACAAATCAAAAGGATCTTCATTTCCACCAAATTCATCATCATAATCAGAATGGCAATTCTCATCTTATCCACATAGCAACCCTTTTTGCTCATTATTTTTAGTTTCCCATTTACTTTCCTTCAGATTCGCTTAGCAATCAATCTATTTGACTATCTTCTGTGTTTCTACGTTTTCTTTTAAACTATCTGAAGTTGTTATCTCTTTCTGGTAATCCTAGAGGCTTTCTTCTTCTTTACAAGACTATTATTTGTCGTTATTGTTTCTATTTGTATCTTGAATTTTTTGCTTTTAAAATGCTTTGTGCGCAATAAAATCTGGGTTCAGCTCATAAATACTTTTCCCTTAGTTATCTTATTATCCTTGCTTCTTTGCAAGTAGTTTAATCCTGATCTGCTTCAAGTTTACCCACGCAACGAAGAAACTTGATAGAACAGCGCCAAAACTGACTATCTCCCAAGGAATCCTACCTTGGAATCTTCCGAGTTCATCATCTTGGCGCTCGAAACTCACTTGAATATTTAGAGTTGATTTTGCACAATTCACAGAGAATTCAGTTAAGTCCTTCATGAATTTAGTTGAAAAATCATTAGGATTATAACATTTCTAGAGACATTCTTAAATTGGGATTTGCTTCTTTTGAGTACTGCCTTCTTCGCTTGCTAGGATTAACTCTTCACATGTCGACAATTCATTCAAACACCTATAAAATACTGATAACTCCTTTTGAATAACACTTTGCGATGCTGGATGTTAGAATTCTTGACTATTTGAATCGCTACCTTCCTCTGCATTCAAACTTTTTTCAAGTTTCTTTGAAAATCCAAAGCGCTTCTAACAGTCTTTGAATCCATTAAGATCGTCAACTTTCTCAGCCAATGATACTATCACAAGGAAGAATAAGGCTAAGAGAAATTATTATTAATATTTCTTCATTTTTGATGAAGCCTAACTGGAGCTAAAATGAAGGAAATCTTTCAATACACCTATGAATTAATATTTCTTAATCTTAAACAACAACTCTATTTTGATTCAGCTCAAAAACAAATCAAATTAGCCAAGTGTTTATGTTTTGTTGTCTATCTATTTGATTCCTTTTTTAAAACAGATTAAAAAAATTAAATTTAATTAAATTCCAATATTCCTAGAATTAATTCCGTTTTGAAATTGATTTTCCTCAAAAAATTTTAAAAGAAAATGAAAATTCAAAGATTAGTACAGTAATCATAGGTTTTTTTTAATTATTTTCATATTAAAAAAAAAAGTGCACATATTATCGTTTATTTCTTAAATGTAAAAGAAAACTCTTTTAGAATTAAGTTCAAACCATATTCGTCTACAATACTCATAAATCTCATAATTTATTGTCTCTATTGTTCTTAAGTAAGGCAACTGCATTTGTAACTTTCATCAAATTCGATTTCTCGATGCTTTTCAGAGGATGCAATTATATCGATTGTTCTAAGAGTCCTTAGGTTATTTCAAAAATCCGAGAAATCAAATATTGGCCCTTTTCACCTATGATATCTCGAGCTACCAACGCTGCACAACTTTTCAAAGAAGGTCCTGATTTCAGATGATATGTATTCATAATCTTAGAAGTTCCTGAGATATCATGAGTAAGTTTTGCAAGATGAACCATTCTATTTCCTTCATAGATTACAAGATCCATGTGAGCAAATCTAATGATATACGATTCAGTGAATTCTTTGATCGAAAAAAGTTGATAAAGATGGCTGGCCATGATTGTTATGGGAACCTTCGAGTAGATTGAATTATTTGTGCTGGTATCTTCCTTATCAACCCTGAAATCATCAGTTGTAAGGCACTTTATTAAGGAGTAATTCAATTTTACACTCTCTGATAATCGCTAGCCTTAGAGAAAATGAAAGTATTGTGAATGTTTGTAATAGTTTTCATTTTTAAAGTTATGCTTTATAAAAAATGTTACTTTTTCCAAACTCATCACATAGGATAAGTGAACGATTTGTGGCTTGATGTAAGATTAAATTGAGAGTAGCTAGCTCTTTTTATGATTCCCCATAGGATTTGAGTGCGGAATCATGGTGTCCTGCTGTAGAATAGATTGCATCTAAGATCCCAATTCTTGCGAATCTGCAAGGCACAAAGCTTCCAATATGTGCTAAATAGCAAGTGATTCCTATCTGAAAAACGCATAAATAATTTTAAAAATAACTCTAGGAGAAGAAACGATTATCATAAAAAAATTAAGACTATTTTTGTAAGCCTGTTACAGTTTTGAGAAATACACTTTTCCCAGAATAATTAGGTCCAGTTAGAAAAGTGAATCTATTCGAATGATTTGTGTCTAATAAACCTTCAGTAGATTATCTGTGAATTGTATTGCTATGAGCAGACTCAAAATCAAATACAGCAAAGTGATTTGGAACAAATGTATTCGATTCAACAGCAACTTGAGCTAACGGATTGCACATATCATATACTATGATCATTGATTCCTCCGTTAATTCAGGCTTTCTAAGCTGATATGCTTCAGCTGCACTGAATAAACTAAAGTATACATCTAATTCACCAATAAACTCACAAACTTATGATAATTAATCTGAACATGCTAATATCTAGATAATTAAACGAAGAAGAAAATTATTATTAATGAGTGCAAATAATTATTTGTATTTTACAGCTTGTTCTAGTTCTCTAATAACATCTCGTTGAAGGTCAGCAATGTTACTTTGAATATCGCCATAGATATCATCAAGTCGATGGCATAAATCGTTTTTAAAAAGAGCAGCTTCCGACAAGGAAAAACAGTATTCGTAGTCAGATGGGAGGTTGTATTTTACTAACATATCCTCTTTTTCTTCGCTTTCATCATTTCCTCCCTCCTCATTTCCCTCTATTTCATCTTGATCTTCATCACCTTCTTGGTTTGATTCTTATTGTTCATTGGATTATTTTTTCTTTAGATTCTTTTTTTCTTCAATTGCAACATAAAATCCAAGTTGCGGAAAGTTCTAAAGTGACATTTACGAATCGAATTCTCCTTATTCTTTCAATCTCTCATATTCTTCCGATGAATATTGTTCCAGAAGCTCTTCTAGATTCTCATAGACATCTAGAAGTTTATCTAATTCTTCAACTTTTCCTTTACGAATTGCCATTTCGCCTTCACTAAAGGAAAATTCCAAATAATCCTCCAACATCAAATTTAAATCTGAAATTATGGAAACAACTTCGCCCTACACTGCACTCATGAAGAGCTCCCTTTCATGATCTTAGATCATATCACTCAAAAAGAAATTCAAGAGGTACAGCACACTGCCAAGTGTAATTTTTAACCTCCTCCAATCATCAAATGTCATTTGCACTGTCTCTAACTTCACAAGAATTGGTACTAGATTAGAACATTTTCCTAAATGAGCTCCAATAGCTCTCGTCTTTTCTTTTGTCTATCTCGAAAAGAATTCTATTTTTCTATTCCTTTCCTTAAAAAAAAAAATTATTTCTAAAATTATGGCTATTTTAATCACAATTACTCTCAAAATCTGAATATCTGTTGTAGGAGTGAGAAATAGATTCTTCAATTTCATCAAACCCATTTTTGTGTGAGCAAACTTCATAAACAGCATATAAAGCGAGTGCCCTTCTTTCGTTTATCCTCTTCCCTTCACCATAGATGGATGCAACTCACCTCGAAAGATGCTTAAGTAGTTCAGCGTTGGTAAATTGAAATAGACCATGTTTTTACAATTTCTCAAGAACGTAATCCTCTCTACTGAAAATCCAAAGTCAACAAGCTAGGTGTTGCAAAGATAACTCAACAAGCCTCCTATTGAGCACACCATACTCGTCCTCTCAAGATCAATAATAGATCCAAGTATTTATTGTTTTTATAACAAACTAAATTGATGTCTTCTGATGCTATTGGAGTAATTCAAATCGAACAGTTTGCTGAGTGCTTGATCATAAGCGAACTCAATGTTAAGTACCTTTTAAATCCTAACTGCGTAACCTAGTAAATCAACTAGAGAATCCTTGAGAAATGAAAGCAATTCTGGAGGACTTCCAGATGGAACTAAGAGTACTTAAATATCAGGTACTAAGAGGAGTGCTTTGAGAATCTCTCGTTTGTCATTTGGAATTACAAAAAGTTAACCAACGCTGATTGTTTTGGTGGACTCTAAGAAATAACTGAGCCCAAGAGTGTTTTCAAAGAGAAATATACTCCCAATAGACATTCTTTTGACAGGTATTTATGGATAACATAAAATATTTATGTAGTGGGGGTGTTCTATTTGGCATTGCTTGTTATTAAGTTAATTATTTGTTGTTAGCTAGCTAAGCTAAATATCAAATTACTTGGCTGCTTTAATTAGAAAATTAAGATGAATTCCTTTTTTTCTGGCAAAGGAGAACTAATTAACTTTAGATAAAGTAGAAGAAATTCTTTAATTACCTCCAATTTTTTGTTTTCCTTTGTTAAATTTTAAATTACTACTATTAAGTCATAGTTGCCTTATCAGAAAAACCATTCAGCGGTCAACTAATCAATGAAGACATTTTAAAAATCAGCACTTTGGTCTTTTGTTGAAAAGAAATCAATAATAAATAAATTTTCATTAGAAAAAAAGAAAAACGAAGAAGAAGAAGAAGAAAATATCAACAGCAACAGCAAAAAATCATACACAAGAAACATTTATTTGTTTTACTATTATTGATTCTTTAATTTCCTATCCAAAATGAGCTAAGCTTCCTTGCATACATAAGAAGAACTCATTCGTCAACCCAGTATCACGTTGGATTGCAATGAAGACGAAAACGAGTTGGCGAAAATTTATAAAAAAAAGTTAGAATTCCAAGCTAACTGTGAGGAGGCTATTCTTCCAATAAGTGATATACTTGAGAGTCAATCGAAGAAGAGAATCTCCTTGTTTAAAAAGTCTGGCTTTATCCCCACAGATTAATAATTACCTGAGTGATCTTGAGGTTCGCATATTGGGGAAAAAAGAAGGGAAGAATAATTAAATAATTACAATTTATTTTTGTTAAATGCTAGAAGAATTTTAGTACATGTTAAAGATTAGTTTTAGACTGTTTTAAGAATAATCTTAGTGGTGATAAAAATGTTGAAAAATATGTTTTGAGTTTGTGTATTTGTTGAATGTGAAAGAAAAAATATTTAGAAGAATCTAAAAAGGATAAAAATGAAAATCAGTTCATTTCATTGTTTTTTCTTTTTAATTATTACTCAAAAGACCTGTCAACATAAGTCTACTAATGCTTTTTTTTACAAAAGTTGCTGAAAAACTAGTTTTTTCTTAAAAAACATCTAATCTAATGAATTTATATTTCGTTTTTTTTCAGATAGTTTATCATAACGATATAACCATAATAATTTCTAAAACTCCATATGATAATAACACAACCTACTTTCACTGTTCCTCATCTACTCAATTAAGAAATTAAAAACTCCTTGGAAGAGAAACAAACAGCCTTACAAAGAATGATTAAACTCCTATTTCCTCATAAATTTCTACTCTTAAAATTTATTAATGCAAGCAAAAACAAAAACACAGATGAATAAACCCTCAAATTAAACAATCTTCATCTGTTTCTGCTTGGTTTCTGTCCATCAAATTAAAATAATACTTGTTACGCAGTTTCTGGGCAAGTTAACTTAAAACATTTCGCAAAGAAAATGTCAGTACCAAAAATAGCGTTTCGCCTTTCTAAAGAACTTTAGGAACATAATCTTAGTCCTAATTCTTTGAATAAAAAGCTCCCTCAGTTGTCATATGTAGATGGAGAATTCCTTGGTTCTAACTTAAATCATGGTAGTTGTTTCCCATAGTCCTAATTGTCGATGGTTGGAAGGTAAATCTCTCCATCTTCAATGAAAAAGGGATGTTCAATTTTGTGGAGATCTGAAATTGAAGCAGAAGATACCATGAACAGTCAATCTACTACAGTGTCAAAATAGCACTTAGAATTGAGTTTCCAACCTAGATACAAACATGATATCTTCTAAAACAATCAAAATAAAGATAACTGTAATAACAAATAAGTTGATTCTGCTTTGGCTGAAAAATAAAAAGAAAAGTAGATTCAAAATGTGATGGATGTCAAATTGTAAAGAAAATATTCTGCAACTGAGAATAGAATACCATAATCTCCTCTACAGTAACTAGAATAATGTACTTTTGGTGAATTAGAAGAACTTGAGGGTTTCTTGAAGACACAAAAGTTATCTGGAGTAGAGGAGATCATGAAGAGTCTCAGAAATAATCCATCGATTTTTGAGAATAGCAAGGGTATTTATGTCGTCAAACCAATCTGTGAAGTACGTGGATAAAGAAACTATGCTAATTTCAAAGAGGAAATCAATGGCGAAGGTAATAATAGTAGAGGTAGAAAGTAATAATCTCGTGATTTGAAAGCATAATGTTTGGGTAAAAGAAATTCAACTCTTGATAGCTAAGCTGCTGGAACTGAAGGAATGAAGAGTTTAACTTAGTAATTTTTAGAATGTTTAAGTTTAATGTTCTTTGAGGAGATGATTGGTAATAATAAAGAAGAGAAATGGCAGTAAACTCTTGCAATGCTTGGAGAACTGTAAACTGAAAAATAATCAGAAAGAATTGGTTTTTCCTAAAACTCAGAAATTGCCTTAAGAAATAGGTTCATATCGTTGCTTTTACTTAAAAACAAAGCAGTCGGAAGAGATATCGTTTAATAAGAGTTTCTGAGACTAATAGCAGCAGATGAGTAGCTTAGGTAGTCATTATCTCATGTTATTCCACAACTTATTATTTCGAATCTACATTTTAGAGATAAATAGCAGTTTAAGGAAATCATCTGCTCTAATTGGTTCAAGGTGAATGAAACAAATAAGGATAGTCCTAAGCAGTCTAAGTAAATTGAAATAAATTATGATTACGTTAAGTTACTGGTGTAAGCGATCAAATAATCTGTCAAAATAGTTAAAATATTTGTAAATGAAAATGTGGCAGTTGGTTAGATGCAGAAGGAGATCTTCTCAGCAACACTTGAAGTTCACGAGATTGGGTTCGCAGGGAATGATTCATAGGGTATATCTTCTCCTGAAGAAGCATAACCACTTTAGTTTATATGGATTCAATCTTAAAATGATCATTTCATCCTTCCAATTGCAAATAATAGATAAATTGTAGAATCCTTGAAGAATAATAAAAATGTTGCAATTCCATAAAAAATTAGATCAACTTAATAAGTATTTCCTATCCAATAATACAGCGCTACCAGCATATAATAACCGTTATCTCCTTCAATTTAAAACTATCAATTCAAAGCTGGAAATCTTTAGAGATAAATCGCATGCCTTAGTGAGCTTATGCAAGTCAATACAAATAATCTAAATTAACTTTGGTAATCAAAGTAGAATACTTAAATTATGTCTCATAATCAAATCAACAAACCTTACAATTATAATACTATTGAACCTCATTAAAAAGACAACGATGAAGAAGTTCCATTTGAATTTGAGAAAAGTATTTCTCTTGATGTACTTCAGAAAAATCATCGTTTATTCAGTAAAGTTCGAGGTGAAACGCAAAGTACAAACACATCACCTACCCGAGAATTAAAAATAATTAAAAACCCTAATAATTAAGAATTAGTTTCGATAAACTACACAAGTGGAATAAATAATCGAAATGAAACCTAATAATCGTTTGCAATCTAACCATTCACGAGATGCTCAAGTTAACAAGCTAATACATTATTACACAATAAAGTTTCTTCGAGAGATAAAATTTCAATCAACAACCCTAAACTCTTAGGTGCTCAGCTTCTGAGTTAACCAGATAAAACTGAAAATAGCTTTAGTTCTCCAAATAAACTTAAAACACAACAAGCTAATGCTCTAGCTCTGCCAAGGAAATATTCCTTACATGCCTCACCACAAACAAATTTTCAAGACAGACAAATTCAACTTCTCAAAGATGCTAGCTTTAGTAATAAAAAAATAGAGCACTCAACAACAACGCCAGTTAAAAATCTTAATTTTTTTATTGGCACAGAGAAAATGTCAAACTCACCTATGATAAAGCTACTAAAAGATACAACAGAGACGCAGGCGAGTTAGAATATCTAGACAACACAGAAAATACCTTATATGGGCAGCACTACTGCTGCTTCTCCAATGATTACATAGCCGTAATCTTAATTTTAACAGTTCCAAGAGAGATACTACACCCAACAAGGAAATACATTAATTTCAAACCCATTCATTTCTGGAAATTTCGATCCAAGATTTTAGCCTTCTCAGAACATTTCATAAAATCATTATCAATTTAAATAAAATACATTGTCTGAAAATGAGATATCTCCAAAGGCAACAGTTGGATAGATTAAATGGCTCAGTCAGCAAGATTTCTAAGAAGAAGATTTCAAACAAAACTGAAAATGAAACGAAAACCAAGGAACGACAAAATAAAAAATAATCCTAAGTTTAATCATAATCTTGCAGTAACTACATTTGAGAATCAATTTGTTTATTGTTTATTACACAAGCAACAATAAATCAATTATGACAATCTATTTATAGCCTTTCTGCTGATTTGACTTATTATTAAATAAAACTGAATGGGAAAGCACACATAATTTAGCAAAGTAGCCTAAAAACAAATCACTTCGATAAACTTTTTGTTTTAAAAGGAATTTGTAAAAAGAAAAGTGGGAAAGTAAAGAAAAAGAGAGACTATTTTTCAAAACAAATTAAATTCCAGGTGATATTGAGTATAAACACCATCTGAAGAGTACTATCTACAATCAATTTTCAAACCTAAAAGGGTAGATAGATTCATACTAGCAGATAAAACTCGATGGATTTCGGAACTGGCTTGAAGAATGAAAGTACTATGCGAGCCTAAGTAGAGAATCTGTTTGCAAATGGAAATCGAGGAAAGCTGTTCAAAAAAGGAAAGAGATTTGGATTACTAACCATTCGATACTATCAGATCAGAGAAGAAAAGTTGGAGTACTTCAAAGCGCGCAACAATAAAAAACCAAAAGGATATTTTGATCTCCGTGACAGCTCACTAAGTGTTATTATTGAGAAATCCAAGATTGTTAAAGACATGGAATTTGCTATAAAAATAGTATTTCCAAATATTTCTACGTTTTGGCTGGTGAACAGCGATTATGCTCATCATCTGCTTATTTTTAACTACTTAAAGCTGTTATCCAGTCGCCTTAAATTCAGTTCATTACCTACATTACTCACTAACAGAGCCGAAAAGGGTTCAGTATTTGTTGATAACGAATAATTCCTGCCTAACGAGCCATTAAATGCTTCTCTACAATTATTTCAGGATAATATACATCTTGAAGAATAGAATAATTGGCAACAATAACATCAACTTTGTCAGCCGTAAAAACCAACTTTATCCCTTGAAATTCAGCCAATCTCCAAAGAAAACAGAGTAGATTCTATGAAAGAAGCTGAATTTGTGCAGGAAGATGAAGAAGGAAGAAAGAAGAAGGAATACAATTGCATGGAATTTCAGAAAAGTAGCACTTATTTTGGCGATGCAGTACCGAAGAGTAGATTATCATAGATTCAAGTCTAAGTTCAGTAGCAATCAAAATAATCTCTGAATCTACTTGAAGACGCCATAAACTATGGAGAACCTTCGATGATCATGCACGAACACATGGATTTCGATGAAGCAGCTGTTATGGAAGCTGAAATAGATTTTGAGGAGTAGCATCCCTTTTCAATTAGATCTCTAGGAATATTTCCATCTTACGAGTTGAAACAAGGGAAATTGTAGCTAGATCAATGGAAGTAAGAGGGTAATATACCTGTGCCTGCAGAAGTAGATGAAGAATTCTTGAATTATTATGGAAACTATCAGGGCGAAGAGATGAAACAAGAGTTTCATGAAATTTAGTAAAAATAATTAGGAGAAAATATTGACGTTGAAGTGGAGATTGGGGAAGAACATGTGGTTGATTAGGATGAAGAAAAAAAAGGAGATGAATATTCAACCCGAAGAATACGTGAAGAGGTCGTTTATGAAAATGTCTAAGATGGCTTGTATGATAATGTCGAATATTATGCTTAGTTGGAGTAGATAAAACAGCAGAATAAGACAATTGAAGAATCGATTAGGAATCACGAACTACTTATGCTGAGCATGTATCAAGAGGATTACATACAACAGTAGTAGCTGCATCAATCAGGCGAAGGACCTTAACTAACTTAATCTCTTGCTCAGCCTGCAAGAGGAGGATTTTTGAGTGCGCATCTAATAAATGACATAAGTAACTCTAGCTGCGATGGGATCGATTAAGCTCTCACTTCGAGGTAACTTTAAACATACACGTACTCTCATAGTTTAGCGTATATCTCCTAATTGAGAAATCCAATTCCTAAATCAGCACCGCAATCGCCTTCTTGCAAACTTTTAGGGTTATCCTTGGATGCAAAAGAAAATATTTAAGATGACAGCGAACATGGATTCGATTAAGAAAGAGGAGGAGGATAGAGACTGACTTGTAGGACAATTGATTTTTCAACTTAAAATAATCCAATACATACACGTTCTCATTCGGATATTTAAGGTGTGGGTGTGTTAGATTCAGGCAGAGCATCGTTTGAATATGAAGATGGAGATCTATCGAGAAGATAAGAGAAAGAACCTGTTTCAATATTACTTGGAAATAACACTAACAATAATAATACTAAGGAGAACTCAAATTCATAAGTATCCACGCTAGAAAATGCGTTGCCAAGTTAAGAAGAATTGAGTAAAAATTAGAAAAATACATAGAATTGTACAACAACAGCAACGTTAACTGTGAAAAGTAAATCTTCTCATGTCCCTATTAAAAAGACCCCAAGTGGATTCTTCGGGAGTATTCAACACCTCCCAAGTGCATTTAAGGTACGAGTTTCTGAAAAGCATGTTCCAGGAAATAATTTGGAAGATAATTATGAAAATGAAAGCAACATACTTAGGTAAAATGAAGATGAAGTTTAAGATGATCGCTAACAGGAGAATATCTTGGAAAATCATTACAAAAATTAGAGAAACAGCGAAGGTCAAAAGTTAGATTAACCTGAGATTATCCCTACATCACAAATTGAGAACGAAGAAAAAGTATTATCTTCTCTAAATCAAGAAATATTGATATTGCAGAGTGATACATAATTGAAAAAACAAATAAGTCTAAATACTAAATCTAATAGCTAAATGAAGAGTTAAGTTTTGGAGGGAGAAACTGAAGGACATGAGAGTTATGAAGTGGAAGAAGTATCCGAAGGATCAGAAGTATCAGCATCTCATAAGAACTAACAAGAACACAAAAATAAAGTTAAAGAATATTCTTAGCAAAACAGCGAATCGGTGAAGGAGGAGAAACTCGAGAAATGGTTAGAAAGAATCAGTAAATTGCGAATTTATGAATGTATCGAAGAAGTTAGCATGATGATATGGTGTAATTAGTTTCTGGGAGCAGAAAGAGCGATTGCGTAGTTACGCGTGAGATTTTCAAGAAAGCTATACCTCATTGAAATAGTAAATTTAGAGTTAGAATTGTTGCTGCTTTGTTTCAGTGGTGAGATGGATAGGATTGGTAGTTTTTGTGAGAAAATCGACAGCATTTTGAAGCAAATAAAACGAGAACAAAAGGAGAAATAAAACTTCTATGATCTGTGCTTATGCGAGATCAACTAAGCAGAGATGTTCCTATTGAAGGGAATCATCGAGTACATATCATCGAAGAAGCTATGAAGTGTTTATCATTTGCGAGAATCTTGCAAGATTTTCAACAAATTTGAATCCCTGGAAAATAAATTACTTGAATCTCTTAAAACAAACACCCTTATCACACAACAAACGCAATTAGAAATAAACCATCTGTCTAAAAATACACCCTCTGTAAATGTAAATGTAAATGAACCTCAATTTGAATCTGCCAGTAAAATAAGATAAATCCTAAATAAATTTTATTTCGGGAGAGGATTCTTTGCTGTTGCATTTGCGTATCTTCCTGATGGGATCCTATCGTTTCTTAAGCTTCTTGGATACTCCGGTGAGACAAATGTAATAAAAAAATTAGTTTTAATAGACTAATCGATTATTTCTTTCTTATTTTTCGTTCTGACTTTCTTTTTCTCCTTCATTAGGTAGGTATCAAGTGGCTTGAAAAATGCATTGAAGGAATGAGCATTCGTTCAAACTATGCTTCTATCTTATTGAGCTTACACTATGTGGAGCGCAAAAATGAAAACAAAAAAGGACTTTAAATCATCCGAGATGCTTAGAATATGAACAGAAACGTTCAAAGCATCTGCTTATGCTGGGTGCAAAGTTTAATTTTAATGAATTTCGAAGAAGCCGAAGCAGCTGAATCTGTTCTAAGATAAGGACTCTCTTAAGCATCTCAAAAAGAAACTCGATAAATTCCTCTGAACCTTGGGATGGTTGAATATGAGCTCTGCTGGCTTGAGATAGTTTAAATGAAGTGGGCTTCTTCGTTGACTCATCTTGAGCAGATTATTTGCAGAAGTCTTGACTTATAAATCTTCCAAAACAATAATCCAAATAAAATAGACTCGACAATTCTCACAGAAATACAATCAAAAGCTAAAATACTCTAGAAAACTAACAAAATGTAAATTCCTCTAAAACTCCACATGATCATGCATCTTGCAGCTTGTTTCATTGAAATAAACGATCAACCTCGAGCTAGAGCTTATTTCTAAATCTGCATTTGGGAATAAGCTGCTAAACCTACTTCGAAGAAATCACACGAAGATATTTCCAAAATCGCTAAAAAGTACTTAGATCGCGTTGATCTGTAATATGCGCAATATGAAATCCATTATCTTCTAAAATAAACTAGTAAACTATCTGATTAAGCGTTGTTTAACCTTCTATCTTCTGTTAAATTCAAATGGAGATAACTATTAGAAGAAAAGGTTACAATTGAAAATCAGCCTGCCTAAATAGCCAAAAAAATAAGTCTCGGATCATTTTTAGCAGTTGTAAATTGCTTTATTTGTAAGAACGCAGATAATGAACCTATTTACGATGAAATTGCAGCACTAAGTGATCTGCAGCTGAAACCATATGACTATATAGTTCAGCATTTTTTCTTTTGGGCAGCTATGTCATTTTTCCATCGTAAAATGCACTCAAAAGCACTTTTAGCTTTTGAAAGAGCTCGCAACCCTAAAAAATCAGAATTTCCAATCTAAGATAAAGTAGAAAAAAATATCATTTAGCTTAGGTAATATATCGAAAAAGAAAAACAAAAGTAGAAGATAAACTAACACAAATGAAAGTAAGGATATTTTCTTCTTTATAACTCAGAAATTAATACTGTATTGATATAGAATCATTCAAAACAGTTAAACAAACTATTTAGTAAGTTTCCTAATTGTTTCTCAATTTAAAATGAGCTTTAGGTTCAAAGTTCAACTAACTAGACTCCACGCTACTTCTTTTCGCTGTTTAAATTAACCAAAAATCAATAAACTACTTGATTCTTTATTGAAAAGAAGTTTGTAATCTTGAAAATTACTATCTTTTTTTCTATTTTCCCTTCTAATCTTATCTTTCTTATTTCTTTTTATTCATACATGTAGAAAATATTGATCTTTTTCTATCTTGGATCTATTAGTATGTTTTCATTTTCAATTTTAAAGTAGAGCAATTCAATGTTTAGCATTTTTCAACTAACCATACAAGATTAATATAAAACATTAGCAAGAATATTGTTTATTTTCTGCAGGGAAACGCATGAAAACCTACTTAAAGATCTTTAAAAATCTAACTATTCTCCAAACAACCCCCCTCTTTGATTCTGCACTATTGATAGGAAGTTTAAATCCACTTAGCTAACTCACTCTTTTTTCACAAATGACTCAAATCAAAATCACTTAGTATTATCTTTTTACAATGCAACCTCCTTTTATTTAGTTTTTTTCTCCCAGCTATATTATGAAATACTAAAATATCATTTGAGATTATTCAGATTTCTTGCTTAATACAATTAAACTCAGCAAGTTCTAAAATGAACTACTCTGAAAATCTCGAATTATTGTTCTGTCTGTCATATTTATGTATCCTTTCAAGTAAATTAGAAGTAATTGTCATTTCGTTTTGATTGGTTTGAATGAAATTTTAAACATAAAAAAGGATTTGATAGTCATTTCGTATTACTAATAGAAACATAATATTTAAAAATTTAATGTATTGTAAAAATACTCACTATTTTAAAAGAAAATTCATTTTTATTCTCTCTGTGGTTTTTCATATTTGACGAGGAGAGTTAAATAGTAACTCACTGTCTTAGATAGAATTTGCTTAGAGGAATTTCTTCTAATTTCAATGATTTATTGAAGCCCAACAAGGGAACAACAATTACCATTTCATAATAGATATCTTTGGAGATGAAGTTTCAAATGAATTAAAAATAATATAATCAGTGTTGCTTTTGAAAAATAAGAATCATTTACAACTAATGAAATACCATAAATTACCAATACTAATCAGAAATAATTTCCTTGCTAAAAATTACTAGAGTCTTTTGATATTACAAAATATTTAAATATTGTTCACTTGATTTATAAATATCAAGAGAGTTACTTTAAAATGGATAATAGTAGCTTTGCTGTTACTTCTTTTAATAGCAAGAATCCTTTGCTGACAGATTAGGCTCACTTATTCACAAAATATTACCTAACCATATCTTCAAGGAGTAATAATGCCAAATCAAATAGATAATTTACAGCATGAATCTCTCAAAGTTTGATTTGAATCCTGAGCGAATATTCTT
>Ga0302271_10002737_pt1 | contig 15606 bp, 15 predicted proteins | sample III_Bog_N1_1_FD_198767 | JGI IMG/M metagenome (GOLD analysis project Ga0302271, IMG submission 198767) | Peat permafrost microbial communities from Stordalen Mire near Abisko, Sweden - III_Bog_N1_1 | ecosystem: Environmental > Terrestrial > Soil > Wetlands > Peat | place: Sweden: Abisko... | reverse complement strand
ACGTTTCGGAAGCAATTTCAGAAGGGAAGGCTTACGATGAGTAGGGACAGGTGTTTCGGCTTGTAAAATGAGATCATTTTCATTGTAGTTGATTTTGGAAAGGAAATTTGGATCTATTGGAGGAATCCTTGGCGTTCTGAGGAGAGAAGCGTTTTGTCTGATAGAAGGAGACAAAAGTGTAATAGAAGGTACAGCTGACATCAAATGATTAATTTCACTGATATCAATCTTTTAAAATATGGGCGTTTATTAGATCAATTTATTAGTTGCCTAATTCTACTCGATTTACTCCAATTGGTGATTCTATTGATCTATTCCACTATCAATAGAAATTATATCCTGTGAAATATGCAAAGATTTTCCTTTGCCTTCAGCAGAGAGTTCGCATGGACTCTCCCGATCAATGGCGATAATGGTCTATTCTTGCATCTTCTTCATTTTTATTGAATTATCCATTCTTTGCACATCCTAAGGGACTGAAAGAGTCAAATTAAAATGGTTAACAGGATTTTTGAATTTGATTCGTTAAGCTTAGAAATCATTGTAGAGAATTCCAGTCATATTTTTCTTGCTAGGAATGTTCTCTGGAATTTAAGATGTTTGCTTGTTAGTTTCATTCTTAGATAAATTACTTGAAGATTCTTCTAATTTTTGGTAATTGAATTTTCCTAAAAAGTTCGTTTTTGTGTTTTGTTGTTGCTAAACCTAGTTCTGATTCGAGCTATTGTTATCATTTGCACCACTGAGTGATTGATTCTTCATTTAAAAAAACTTTCTGTTACTGGGGAGTCCTATTGAGGAATCCGCTATTATGCGAGAACCCGACCTTTCTATCCCAGGAGATGGTAGCTACGAGTAACTTGTGCTATGTGCTTCCACACTCATGTCTAAATTTACTTGTAAGCGAGGACTATTATCTTATCTCGTCTAAGATACATCATGATATTCAACAGATTCGACTTCCTTGCAGCTGTTAGTGTTTGATTTTTTTTCCGTTTTATCATCTCCGTTCATTATTTTATCACTAAACGCATAAATATCCTAACTATTATTTGAATTTGATTTCGCGTGGCTCTCATCTTCTTCGTTCGATGAGATTATCAAATTCTACCTATCCTTGCTGATTTCTGCTCTTTCTTCCTCATAACTTGATGATAGATATCCACCTTGAAAATCTGAAAAGAATGCTTCCACTAGAAAATCTTCAAAGCGCGTACTATTCAGCATTAAGTTTTTCCTGTCTCTGAAGACAATATTCTAAGAAAAGAGATTGTCCACCCTGGAATAATGAATGACTCCTAATTAATCTTATTCTTTGATAAGGACTTGTTTCACGATGTCTTTGACTAGGATCATCGTCGTATGATTTGAATTGAATTTTTCAGAATTCGAGATTACGCAGACTCTAATTAAAGCACTGTCGCTTTCTTCATAGCATGAAACCATCTAACTTAGCAAAGGATTCTCAATCTACGAGAGAGCAAAGACAGTATTCAAATTCAACAGAATCTTCCGCTTGAGATGAGGTAGATAAACCGAACTGTTTTCTAATTGTTCGGTCAGAAGTACAGCTGCTTATTTGAGTTATTTCCTCTCAATCAGTATTTGGGATGCAAGGAGAGCATATTTTTATGCAAAAATATCCAACTTATATTCATATTAAGCAGAATCACTGTCTGATTTTAATTTAACTTTCGGAGGTTCAAATTCATCTTCATCTAAAAACCCTTCCATTGTAACAAAATGGCTGTTGTTCCCATCTTAATCATAATTTCTGTGGAAATCTCTGAATGTATTAGAAGGGCTGCGGTATCGATGTGATTTGGATAATTAATGCAATTAATTCTCCCTTAAACTTTCTTCCATTTTATGCAAAAACGATTTATTTATTTTGTCTTTTCTATCTGATTTCCCGAATGAAAGGAATGGAGCATTAGAAGCTGAGGAATGACGATGTGAAGATGAAGGTCTTGAGTGCATTATAGAGCCTTTTGTGCGTCTAGTGATATTCTCTTTGAAAGGATGAATAGACTCTCTGAGACTTTCTTGTAACATATTTTTCTTATTACTGATTAGTAATCTCGATTATTCCAATCTTTTCTGTACTTTTTCTTCCTTTATTCCGCTGGGGCTATCATATTTTTACAGCTACTTACTCTCTCCTACAGAACATATTTAAATATCTTGATCGGAGAAGTTAAATATTTCCTATTTTGAAGAATTATTTGGCCTTGCACTTTCAACTTTTGCGCTATTATCAAATGGCCTTATTCTTGATATTGCAAGAACGTTTACTTGGGGAGTCTGTTCAGATCTAAGTCTCTCGTGGTGGCTAGCCGATTAAAGACGCAAGAAGGCAGTTCCTTTTTTTACTTGACTTCTTTCCCCAAGAGTTTTGAAATTCCTTGATTTCAGGGGCTATTTTGAATAACGCCTGTGACTACTATGGTTAATATCACTTTTATTCATATTATTCAATGGCGAGATTGGCTCCATATACCCATAGCTATGCTTTTAAGGAAACAATCCATCATTGCCATTCTAATTTTCATAGATGCTCTAAGAAATTTATTGATTTGAAGTTTAGCTGCTATTGTTTTAATTCTAGCTATTCTCTTATTGCAGAAGCATCAACTATCCAGGAAGACAAGAGAAATACGGCATCTTTTATATTTCATTCAAGGTCAGACTTCCCAGCTTGAAGCAGCTTGGTAGATTCACATATTAGTCTTAAATGAAAAATTTCGATTTCTGTTTTTATTAATTATCCCCGTTACTTAGAATAATATCTTCTTTGCTCGTACCTTCTCCTATTTCTTTGTTAAGAGAAGCACTGTTTAGCATCGAAGGAATCAACGAGCACTATTCACTCTCCGACATCAGAGCCAACGATTGCTTCTTTTATGTCGTGTAGAAATGGTTACTAAATGATTTTTACCTAAAAGTATCTTAATTGTCATCTAAGTGTTTCCCCTCATACGCCATCGGACTTGAGCTCACATCTTCGCATCGCCTAAGGATTCTCTGGCTAGTATTATTTCCAGGAGTCATCAAAGATTCTCTTTTCGTTTTCTGCAGGAACGAAAACTGATCTTTATGTTAATTCTAGGACTCACACAACGTAGCGTTTCCCTAGGAATCCTCTTAATTCTTAGAGTGTTTTTGTTACTTAAAATACTTAGATCGTTAGTAGTTTTTGAAGATCTCCTCATAGACTATGAGAGTTGTGTTGAATTCATCATATTTGAATTACTTAAAAAACGCCAGAGCTAGGAAATACAGCAAATCCATCTCTCGCTTGTGGCTTGGTGGTAGAAATCGGCTACTGCTGATCTAGAACAGCTCTCGTATGACTGTCTCTGTTTACTACCACATTTGAATATCCTAGTTCTCTCCCATGAACGAATAAAGAGCTTTAGCGAAATTAAATTTTCGATTGAACATATTCCACCATAATTACTGGCGTTCCTTGCATATTTAGTGTGCTTCATCGGAGTTTTATTGATACATTTACCGAGTTTGTACTGCTCTAGCTGCCTAGGAGAATCCAGTGGGAGTAGCCTAAGGATCGACTAAACTAGGTGGAAGCTTATTGGTATCTCCTAGAACTGTGGAGAATCCTTATTTTTGTTTCGCAGACAATGTGTCTCTTTTGCTGGATGTGGATGACTTTTTTTGTTATTAATCAATAGAGCTATTTTTGTGGATGAAACCAATCAGCCAGTTACTTGGGTTACTGCCAACACTATTGTGATTGTGGTTCTTAATAAATCTTGCATTGCTATCAATATGCAAGCTATTATCGTTAGGAGAGGGTCTGTGATGCAAAGTGCTAATAAAAAACAAGGAATTATTCCTATTCTGATCATCTGTAGCCACACTATCTGTGTCATATAAACGCAATTCATATTGAGCGTAGATCACTGCCATTTAGTAATTTTCAAGTGCTTCTTTGTATCTCTGGCAATTGTAGTGGATTCCAGCCATGTTGTTGTGACATACACCAAGAGCGCGATAGTTTTTGAATTACTTGAAATGTTCGATTTGTGAGCTTAAATTGAGCAACGAATTACCTTGATTTTCAGAAAAAATGCTTTGTGTTGTGAACCTGAGAATCATAAATAGATTCCTGAAGCTGTCGAATAAACTCTACGTGTCTTAAGAAAGGCATAGATTCTCTGCATCTTGATCGAATTGCTGCTCTTGGATTATCGACAGGAGTGCTTATTTTTCTAAACTCTTGTCGTTGAGCGCACTCATAGCTTAAACATTCCGAGTTGACAAGTTCTCTTTGGAGATATTATTGAAAGTTTAAGATTACTTTTTGAGATATTCTAGTTTAGTTTTGGACTTTGCATTCTGCTGGATTTGATTCATAGTGCCCTTCGTGCTATTCCCTGGCAAAGGAGTAGCATTTCCATCCTGATTACCTTGATTCAGGGGTGTTTCAGCAACATTTGTGAAAACGAGTGTTTGAAGGATTTCTGTGAGATGTACGATCGGTTTTTAAAGGTTATTACTCATCTTAACAGCTTACGGAATCTGAAAAAGAATAATTAGAAACAAGAGCATTGTGGAAACAATCAAGAAGACTCTTTATGTCGAATCCACTTCTTCTTGCATCGCCCTAATCTACACAGTTAATTACTCCTTAGTCAGCACGTCAATAAAAAGAAACACACTCGTCTCTAGATATTTCGCATTCATTGCTATCTAATCAGCTTCCAAATGGATAAAGTCGATCATAGTAATTCTGTTCATGATAACTAAGCATTCCGTGCCGTTTCGGATATACGAGAAGCTCTTTTGATTTGTGTTAACCTGCTCAGCGAGCAGGGGTTTGAGATCGATCGAATCCATCTTTTGAATGTACAGCTGATTTCCAAAGGTGACGATGTGATCCAAGAATATTTTTGCTTGTTCTTGATCTTGCAGATACTTCAGCTCAATATCCCAGAAAGAAATGATCTATGCTTTGCCAAGTTTTCGCTCGGAATGGTAAATCATATTTTGATAAAATGGGTCGAGGATAATCTAAAACTTAGAGTTAGTCTTGAAATTATTCATGAAAGTTGACATAATCGATAGATCAAGAGTTATGCACATCAACGAATAGACTTGAAAAACCCCTGTAAGAGGATCGATCAGAGGAGTTCGCTCACAGAAAATTGTTGCAAGAAACGGATTGCCTTCACCAGAGTGGAATAAATTCAGAAAACTCATCACCGACACAGCATTCATGGAACCTGCATAGTACGGCCGACATCTTAGATCGAGTCTGTACTTACCTATGGGACACCCTGGAGGGATCACAAACGAGCTGTATGTAGAATTCATCCCAGTGAGATATCCCATACCATCATAAGCAAACCCCACGAAGATGTCTTTGATTTTCATTTAGGTGTCATAAGTTGTGGTTGATTCCTTTTAGAGATTTTGATATTTGATTTCTCGCCATAAACTAGTCATGAACTCAGATTCATAGATTTAGTTCTGAGAAACTGAGTCCAAATCCGCGTAGTTCATGTAATTAGGCGTCGTCCTGTTTGAAATAAAAAAATAATGATTAGAGTTCTCCAAAAGTAAATATTTGGTTATTTTTGCAAAAATCCAATATTTTAGACCCCAAAACTAACCAATTTAGCCTGGGAAGCATAAAGGAATTTCCTATTTGACCTACCACAAAATATCTTTCTCATTTATTTAAGGTTAAAAAACGCCTTAGAAAAATCAAACTTTTTTTTTTTAAACAATCAACCTTTTAAATACATCTTTTCATTATTCTCTCATCTCTAATAAATTCTTCTTTTTACCAAGTCGACATTAAGAGGGAACTCTTCCGATATATTTTCAATAACGCCGGGTCGCCTGTTTAGAAGTATGTTGCTTCCACATTGAGTATTGCAGGGTTATAACCGCTATTTCTGGTGACTTACCCCAGGTGAACTTTTTTCCAGAACATATTCAGGATATTCACTCGCCATTGCATACGTTGCACTTACGATCCAATTTGAATCACTAGAGCGGTATTCAGAATCTTGGAACTTGCTATTTAATCAGCATATAGGTTCAAATTGTACGTATCGATGAGAGCGCTTGCTTCAGTGTCTATCCATTAGATTAATAGCAGTGTAGCAAGAGTTGCTAATAAAGTTGGAAATATTCCAAGCAGCAAGAGCTAAGTGCTGAGTCTTCCAAGAATGCCTGTTTTCTTCGGAGCTCCTTCTGCTAGTATTTCTTTCGCTGGATTATCCATAGAAAAAAAGGGAGATACTATTATTGTAGTAGAAATCAGCAAGCGATCTTTAGCAATTTGCAGGAGAACACAGTTTATATTTATTTATATATATATAAATCTCTCTATGGTTTGAAAGATAGTTTAGTCTGTTCTCTCTCTTTCTTTATCTTAGTTTTTATTTCTTAATTCTTCCCCACTTGAATTATCAATGATCCTAGTTGAATTATTCCAGCGTTCCTTGTTTGCTTATTTTCTTTTTGTGCTTCTCTTTATTTTCTTCTAGACCTTCCCACATGCTTAACTGAATTAAAATAATCACAGTGCATGTCTTCTACTGAATGGGTTTTAAGCTTACAGTGAATGCTTTCTTTTTTTTAGAACGGATTTAACGAGCTTAAATTGATGATGAAATTGAATTCAATTCGCTTATTTTTTTATTTAATTTAATATTTTCAGGGGAAGAAAGCTAAAACTAATTCTTATTTCTAAGAACCACATCATTTATTTGCTAACATTATTTATGAATAAGAGACATTCTTTTGGCCACCATAATTAGGGATACTCAAATATCTTAAGATTTTGTTATTTCTTTGGCCTGGGCAACAGCATGAGAACAATGTTTCATAAGATTGTTCTTCTAGTGAATGGTTGGTTCACTTGCTAATAATTTAAAAACCATCATTGAACTTTAAATTAGTCTCTGTAACCTTTACGCTGCATTAAATTCCTATTTAATTCATGGTGCTTATTGAAAGAGCAAAAACAAAAATAAAAATAAAAAGTGGATTGCTTTAGTAGATTGTTGTGATTTATTTCAATAATCAATGCAGGTTCCCACCTGAATCTAGATAAAGCACTGTAAATCAAAGCAATACTAATAATCTAGTGAAGTTAGTAAAAACAAAAGTAATGATTGAATTCTGCTAAAAAGATAAAGAAACAAAAAAAGCTAACTGCTTTTTTAAATGAAATGCTAGATTAAATGATAATAAAAAAGTATGAAAAGCAGCTTTTTAAATCATTAATTAAAACAAAAAAGACAAGTGAAATTGTGGAGAAACAAGAAGAAAGTGGATTTCTATTTATTATGACTATAAATGAAGGATATGCAGATGTAATTCGCATTTTATGGAATTTAGAATAAAGTGTTGAAAAAAGAGAGAGAAGACAAAAAACAATAAAAGAAATAAGAATGCACTCAATATTTGTTTAGGGATATCTTTCAAGAAAATGGCCTCTTTTATAGAGTGCTTGAATTGTTGTTATTGTTGGAAGCTGCTAGCTGCTGCTGCTGTTGTTGGTGTTATGCTTACTGAGACTGAAGATGGAGAGTGTAGTTATTGAGGAGAGAGATTTGATTAGATGAAGAAGGAGGTTATTGCTATTGTTGTTGTTATTGCTATTGTAGTTGAACGAGAAAAGGAAATTGCTATTGAGAAGGAAGAAGTGTTGGTTAAAGTTAGTAGGACTATGTAGTTGGCTGAATCTGCTATTGCAGCTGCAACTGCTGTACCGTGGAAGTGGGTTAAAACTATTATTGTTTGAGCTCGCCTGAAGTTGCTGCTGTTGCTGTTGGCAAGATCACTGGATTATTAGGTAGCATTATCATTTAACATGCCTGCTGTTGCTGTTGCTGTTGCTATTATTGCTATTATGGTTGTTGCATGCCTCCCAAGGAGAAGTACTGGAGATGGTTCTCTTGCTGAAATTATTACTATTGCTGTTATTGCTGCTGTTGTTATTGTGCTTGCATTTATTAAGGGATGAATGTCTACTATGCAAGCAAGCTCAATGGGTTAAACACAGTTGGCTAAAAGAAGCTGCTTGCTGGAACTAATTATGCAACATAAGTGTTGAATTATTAGGATGGTTACTATTACTATTACGGCATAGTAGTCAGTGCATTGTAGTACTATTGAAAATTCTATTATTGCTACTGTAACTACTGGGAATGGAATTACTACAGCTGTTGCTGAAACTAATAGGATTGGAGCTACTGTTGATTTTAGATGGCTTGCTGCTAAGATTGTAAATTCGGCTAGGAAGCAATGAAAGAAGAGGGTTGCTGTTGTTGTTGTTGTTGCTATTACTGCTGATTCTGCTCGTTCAATTGCTGGAATTACGGCTATTACTACTACTAGCACATAGGCTAATTTTATTACTACTAGAATTGCTGCTACTGCTGCAGATTACTTGGGAGTAAGACTTATTGTGAAAACTAAAACTATTATTGGTAAGGCGCCTAAGGTTACGCTTTAGGAAGAGCATAGTTATGGTAGAAAATCTGAGATTACTGAGGGTTCGAATTGCCTAGAGATTATGGCTAGTACTACTAATGCTATTGCTACTGCTGATTCCACTATTGCAATGCAGCTTATTAAGTTTGATGGAATTGCTATTATTGCTGTTAAGAAGCAAAGTGATTCGAGGAAACCAGCCCAACTTATAGAGCAGCTGCAGCAGAGTTTGCTATGTTCGAGTTTTGCTGGATGCACATGTCATAGCTGTGACTATTGCTGGCTAGATTCGTATTAATGATATTGTTACTATTATTGAGAGCAGCAGGGTCAGCAGACGTGAGATGAGTATTCTTGTTTGGGAAGAGTTTTACATAATGTTGAAATTTATTGTTTTGCGAGTTGCTCTTCTCATCGATGCCGCGTGCGATGGGTTACTGAATAAAGAATGAAGACTGATGGATCGTGTTACCCAAGGGATTGTTGTTCGAATTCTGCATCTAGTTCTAGGGTGTATTTGTGGATTATATTCCTTTTTGCTAATCGGAGATATCTCCAACTTGAAGAGGAAGGTGATGGTGAAGCATCTAGTTAGTTTTGTTGTGGGGGCTGTTTGTGTTGTTCCCTTAGAAGACGATGATACCAGGGACTTAATTAGTATTTTTACCAGTTTGGTTTGTATCACATGGGTACTTTTGCATCTAATTTATGGGTGATACAGGCATGCCTAGTTGCCCTGGATCTTCGAAGTGTAGATTCTATAAAACGTCGGTTTTTCCTTAATGATGTTGCTGATGTTTTTGCGTGAAGTTACTGTCATTCAAGAAGAATTCAAGGATCTGCTCGTTCTTGCGCTTGTCAATCATGAGGGCCTAAATAGATATTTAAGATTACAGATTAGGTACATGGCTTGGGAGAGGATTGAATTTGGCGAGTGATATTTGTATTTATGTTTTATGGAAACATTCAAGAAAGTTTAGGGGATTTATCATTGATTACCTCATTGATTTATGTTGGTAGCTGTATTTTGAAGGAAGACAGGAGAGATCCAGCATCAGTGAGTCCTTTTTAGAGAAGTGTCTTTTCGATTTGATATTCTTCCTCTAGAGTCTAAAATCCATGTTATTCACCACTAAATTTGACTAACTTGCGAAGTTAAAGCAGGCTCTTCTCAAATTTTTTATCCTATAAAAAGAAGGGAAATAAATGATTTTATCCGTGGAAATCAATAACAAATCAGTGAATGAATGTGATTGGGTAGAAAGAAAAAACTGAAACTAACATCATTTTTTAAAAGAAGTATGAGAATCCCTCCCCAGAAAAATAAGATGATGATTCTTCATTAACCCCCTTCCCCTCCCCACAAAACCATCTAAAGTATGCAAAAGAGTGCGAGGTGCAAGTGGGGAGAATGAAGGAAGTATGAGAGTTACATCGGGGAGGATTAATTCTCCGAGAAAGCGATTAAATTCAAAGAAAGTAAACCCAGCTTTGAAAAATGATCAGTGATCTTATTTGCGGCTGGGCAGAATTTAGTTTTAGTTTTAACTTATTTTAGTTTTACCTGTATAACTGTTTTCTTCTGGCTGTTCTAGAGGGCATTCATCATCTGCTCTTGCTTCATGCTGCTTTGGCGAAACTCCTTCTCCATCTAGGGTAATATTTTTTGGTAATATTTGTTAGAAAAAAATCTCTGATTTATTGTGGATTTCTTTTTTACTTTGTCTAGATCGTCTTCGTGCGTTTCCCACATCAGTCTATCGAGATGCTGATTACAAGTCTGCAATAATTTGATCTTCTTCTGCAAGTATTCTGGACCATGATCTTGAAGTATCAATTCGGATTGCTGATAAGGTGGAGGCGGATTGCTGTTAATGTTCACATTGCTGTTATTTTGAATATTCGGTAAAACAATAAAGCTGCTTGAGTTATTAGGGTTGCTGTTGAGTTATTTTTAGTTCTGCTGCGAAATAGGCGTGGATTTATTCAGTGAGTTTTTGTTATTATTACTAATCTTGAATGCTTTGTTACTGCTGTTACTCCCAATATTCAAACTACTTTATGCATATCGCTTTTGATTGAGTGTGGTGAGCTGCTTATGCATATCATTTGGAGTTAGTTAAGGTTTTTTACTTTTCCCACCACTTTTGCTAGCAAATTTACTGATTATGTTAGGGTTATTATTAGCATTAGTTGTACCAATCTCTTGATCATATTGCTCTTTGAGTAGTTTCAAATAATCATCTTCACACATAGATGTGTTGATGCTTCCATCTTCCTCATCAAAGACTGCAAAAGTAATGAGATTTAATCAATTAGATATGATAAAAATAGCATTAAATAATTAAAAAATCGAGGTGAAAAAGCTGTAGTTCTTGATTAGAATTCCATGTAAAAAGAATATCCAATTTTTTTTTGCTTTGAAAAGAAGAATTCAATTGTTAGAACTAAAACATTCAGCATGAATTGGGAGAGGAAGAAAAGCAGTAAGGAAGATTGAAAATTCATTTTAACTATAATAAAACACCAGTAAAAGTTGATTTATTAATCAAATCTATTATTTACCTGCAGATTTATGCATAATATTAGTCTCACGGAAGGCTTAGTAGGTGTGGTTTTTATGCGAATGTTTAAGCTCATACTTCTCACAAAATCTCTCAAAGGAAAACGTAAAATGCCTATGAAATGAACACGAATCCTCATTCCGCTACTTCTTTCTCGGATACTCTTGAGATTCGTCTTCGGAATTCTCCACAGAAGGCAGAATGAGATCCTCTGGAGAGATATGTTTGATGTTCTCTTCTTCAGCTACTTTGAGTAATCTAAAATAGTTTTCACATAAAGAAATTATTTATTTTTTATTGGAAATTCAGAAATAATAGAAGCGCATCATATGCTGAACTGTATCCACATAGATAATCCCTAGTTCCTTTTTGTATTGTTTACTTGATTTTGTGCTTGCGGAGGACTTAACCTAACTTTGCACCTTTATTACGCATGATCTTAGGTTTTCTCCCTGAAACGTTAGGTAAGTTCGCAGTCACAGCAGGGACAGTCAGCAAATACGCTGTGTTCGCACTGTTCAAACTCTTTTTATCAAGACTACAGTTCTCAAATTGTGAGTTCATGCATTCTTTGTCAAAGCAGCAACTCATAACCCCCTTTTCACTTTTGTTAAGAGAACAAGAAAACCCCAAGTATCACAACAATTTTTTGTTTTGTTTCTTCTTTTTTTCAATCAAGTGTGCTTTTCTTTTCTTCTCTCTGAAATTAACCACTCCCCTATCTCTCTCTCTTGTTTGAAAGGTGTTTCTTTTAATTTAATAATAATCCTGCTTCTCAGTTATTAATTATCAGAGGGAAGAAAAAAAGCACACCATTCGAGCTAAATTACTTGCTTTCTTTCATACTTTTTTTGGGTTTGAAACCTTCGGGGGTTTTGAAGTAGAACGCTTGAACACCGACCAGATAAATGTGATTAGTCTAAGTAGAAGGAAGTTTAAATATCATTAGCTCAACGGTTTAAGTTGTGCTTAAGAGATTTAGGTTTTTTTAGGGGGATGCATTCAGCAGATTATTTCTGGAAAATACCAATATTACAAGAGTAACAATTCTGATGTGTCCGTGCTCACAGGGTAGTAAGTGCAATTATCGTAGTTTTAAGTAAAGCCACTCGATCAGTGTAAAGCCAAACTGTGGGGAGGGGGGAGTTAATTACTTGCGAGAGTGGAAGAAAAACGACAGATAAATTTAAAAATATTCGTTTAACACAATTTAAAATGCCAGCCATCAATCAAAAGCTGTGAAAGGGACTAGCTATAGAAACCACCATATAATTTTCTGTATATTAACGTATATTTTCATAGAATAATTCCATTTTCGGTGGAGATAGAGACATTCAGTATATTTTTAGGAATTCTTTCTAGTTTGCATTAACTGATTGACATTTTCCTTGAACTAACTGCTTGATCTCGAATTTTAAATATCTATTGCATTATTTGTTCTACTAGCAACTTTTGAGAGCAAGGGATTTATAAACTGTTAAGATGGTTGATTTACAGACTATTAAAATAGGAAAAATGTTCTGGATGCTTGTTTGAATTAAGCAACAATAAAAAAAGCAAAGCAAAGAGAGAGAAAATTCTTTGGCAAAGTGAATTATTTTGATGGAAAAAATTGCTGGTTATTTAGGTTGAGAGTTGTATTTGTGTGTGTGCTTGAGTGTGAGTGAAATACCTGTAAAAATATTTCTAATAATCTTGTAGTTATGTTTGAGAATCACATAAAATACATGCCCTGTTTGATGGTAATTTTAATGACGAAATGAAGGCCAGTGAAGTGTGAGAGCTTTTATTATTTTGGAGTAGATCATAAAGACAAATGATTTTTATTTTCAATTTGTCTGAAAAGGAGTTGGATTTTATCAAATTAGTGGAAAATAAGGGAAGAAATAGTAGAGATAGATTTATAGAGAAAGTGAGTGAAAAAGAAAGATATTTGTTATGTAGAGGCTTGCAATGCGTTAATCAAGCCATCGAATTTGAGTGAAAGAGAGAGTGAAAAAGATAGAGAGATTGAAAGGAGGAGAACAAAACTATTTTTTTGTCATCAATATTTTTTTTCATCAGTAACCAGCTGTGCGAAGATTTTCAGGGATTTTAATTTGTTTTTGATTATCCAGCGAAAAGTTAGAAACCCGAACAAAAAAGGAACGGAGAGCAAAATGGCTTGAGATAAATAGTGCTGGAGAGAAGGTGCTATTAGGAGTATTTTTGATTGAGAACAAGTTGATTCAAGTAATAAGAAAGAGCTGAGAAAATACATTATTGAAAACATCAGATCAAGAGGAAGTTCTGCCAGACTAAAAAATGGGTAAGATGAAGATACAATGGATTACAAAGCGGTTAGATTTATGGAGTTCTTTACTGATAAAGTTAAGAAATAGAATCCCATTTTATTTTAAAAAACAAGGAAAATCCATCGAAGAGCTGAATGAAGAGGAAAATTAGCCAAAATAATCAATGAAACGCGAGTAAAATGAAAGAAAAGATTTAGATGATTAAGATGAAAAGAAGGATCATCAGTAGGAACAATAAAGTGCACAGCAAATCCAAAGAAAAATGGAGGTGGAAGAATAAGAATAAGAAAATGCATCATAAGTCAACCAATCTCAAATTGAATATAAGCTTATCACAAACGATGGGTAATAACATATGTTCCAGACACTTTTCTTCCATCCATCTTCTTCTTCTTCTTCTTCTTAACTTCTTTGTTTTCCAACCCTTTTGCTATCTTTTAACACTTTTTTCTATGTGTTATCTCAAAGCAACCCTTAGTCATTGAAGTTACTCATAGATCTCAAGAACATATTCACTGCTTAGCTACCTAACATGCCTAAGAAATACATTGTAAAATTGATGTTCGATCGGCATCACAAGAGCATAGTTGTGCTGAGCAACAACCCGCCTAATAAAGTCCTCGGTGGGGTCTGCTTCAGAGAATTCAAATTCCAAGGGTTTTCTGAAATAGCATTTCTAGCTATCACAGGTACTTAGTAGATCAAAGGCTTAGGGAGTCAACTCATGGCGCAGTTTAAGATCTTTTCCTAAGCAAGCGGCATGATTAACTTCACTATGACTTACGCTGACAACCAAGCTGTAGGGTACTTCAAGAAACAAGGATTTGAAATTCAAGGGAGTATTCTTCCTGAAGAATGCGAAGGGATCATCAAGCACTATGATGGAGGAACGCTCATGTACTCTAAGATACATCCATACATAGATTACGGATAGTTGAAGGAGATAATCTAGAAATAGAAAGAAGTACAAAACAAAATTAGATTTGAGATGGGACTTGATTTGTTATTCTTTTCTGATTGGCTTGGCTTTGTTATGCATAGATATTGATCGATCGCGTCAAGGAAATATCTCTGAACCTTAGAGTGTTCAAAGGAGCAGTTGTTAAACAACTTCTTGAAGATGCGCTAGTGACAAATAGATTCATAAACTCATCAAAACCAGCGGCTATTATTCCTCATTTGATCCCTGGAATCAGTAAGAAAATATTTTTCTAGTTTTAACAAAAACACCAAATTTTTTTTATGCTACTTTTTTTAGGAGAATCAGGCTGGAGGGAAGCCGATTCGATCGTGCTTTCCAAGTCAAAGAGAGTACCCTTTTAGGCATAATGCTACTAGATTCTTGAGTATTTGAAGAGACACAAACAATCCTGGCCATTCTTAAACCCAGTCAGCAAGCAAGAAGTACCTAATTACTATGAAATCATCACAGAACCTGTGGGTAAGTTTATTGAAAAAGATGTGTTAAGAACAAAAGTTTGTATTGATATTTTGTATTTGTTGATTTATTTGAAAAAAATTAAAGATATCTCGATGATTTCAGCTAAATTGGGTAGATAGAAATATTCGAGCAAAGCCTAATTTGCACATGACGTAAGATAAATGTTCAAGAACGCGAAGATCTTCAATGATCCAGACAGTAGTTATTACCAAGCAGCGGAGGAGCTGGATAAGTTTGTTGAGCCTCTTTTGAATAATCTCAGAGATCACATGGATGCACCTAGACAGTATAAAAAGCCAGAAGGGAGAACTACACAGCAAGGGAAGATGATATCATGAGAAAAAAGAAGCAATTCAATAATTTAAAAGAGTTAATTTTTTATATTCTTTCCTCGAGGCAAGATGGCTTGCTTTTGAATAATTATTAGCACTAAGCAAACCTAAATAGCCAAAATCATTAGGAATAAAAAATATTACTTTCTCTCTCTTTTGTGTTTGTTTCTACGATTAAATTCATTCCTTTAGCACAAAAATGAAGATTGTTTCTTTTTGTTTTAGTCAACCAGGGAATTATTAAAAAGACAGATACACATAGCTTTGTTTAGATATTTTAATGTTGTTGTTGAAATCGAGTGAAAGATAAAAGAATTTTGCAAGTTTTAATTCTTTACTCAATAATGAATGGCATACACTTCTGATTGAAGAATCGGCTGGAGGGAATGACTTTGGATTTTGTCCGCCCATTATTGAGAATCAATTTGTAACACTGAAGAGACTGTGAGAAAGATCCTGAACAATATTAATTTATCACAGGCTGAAGAAAGCCAAATCAG
>Ga0302271_10002735_pt1 | contig 15614 bp, 7 predicted proteins | sample III_Bog_N1_1_FD_198767 | JGI IMG/M metagenome (GOLD analysis project Ga0302271, IMG submission 198767) | Peat permafrost microbial communities from Stordalen Mire near Abisko, Sweden - III_Bog_N1_1 | ecosystem: Environmental > Terrestrial > Soil > Wetlands > Peat | place: Sweden: Abisko... | reverse complement strand
ATCAATCAACTAATTCCTTACAAAAATACTATTCGATTGACATTCCCTAGAAGTACTGCTATGAAGGTATAACCATTTTTTTGTACTCAACCTGATCAACTTTTTCGTTTTATATTTTTCATTATTATTAACAATAATAAAAAATAATTTTTTAATATTTTCTTTATGAATTTTTTTGCTATTTTTCTTATTTAGGGCACATAGGGGCTCTATGTGAAAACTGTGATATCAAAGGAAAAATCTGGGGAGAACCCTATGCCAAATTTGGGTCTTTTTAATGCACTAAATGCAATAGCATTAATCTGTTTTATGTGAGAATCATTGGAATGATTCTAGGTATTTGCTTCTTCTCATTCCTCACAGTAATTTCTATCTTTGACTATGGAAGTCAGGGCATTTTGTTCAAATATCAAGGCTAAATCGGCAAACATGGCTTGATAAAAATTATGACAAGTTTCATTGATTTCTAAGAACCTTCTATCTTCATCAAAATCATAACAAACTATCTAGCTATTCTATCGACAATCACGACACTAGGACTGACGATCCCTGAAAGCATTAGCAGCATGCTAGATACAACAAGCAGTCCAGTGATGCAATCTGGATTTACTTTAGATTGCATTTTCAAGGATGTAAACTCTTCTATTCCTTTTATATATTTGAGAGTCGTCTTCCTGCAGGTACCATTTACATGATTAATGGGGGTAGAGATTCTTCGAAATAATCTTTTGTTTTCTTTCCAGATTCTTTTCCTCTGCTGCTGGGGAATAACTTTAGTCATAGTGATTATCTTTGGAATTATCACAAAAAGCAAAGTGAAACGCAGAATGGTGATATCTTCTGTTATTATATCGATATTCACAAGCCAACCTTAAGCTTTCAATATGCTTATGCAAGCAGTAAACAAAAAATAAAAGAAGAAGCTTCATCTTTCATATTATTCTTCATAATTTTTAATATTTTTTGTTAGTTTTTGTGGAAAGACGTGGGAGGAGTAGAATACATCAAAGAATACACTTCGGAAACCTCTAATAGCACTCACATCTATTATTCTAAAATAGTTTTGCTGCCTATCTTCATTATTTGGGTGCTTTCAGTTATCTTCTTTCCTATTTTACTTTATAAAAAACATCATACTCCATTTATCAAAGATTTTCCACCATATGGAACCAACCATAAAACCACTGCTCTAATAAGGGCTGACAGCAATAAAGAGGACTCTTCTTAGTCGTCATCGTCTTCCAATTTGCTCAAAGGAATTTTAGAAAATCCATCAAATTTCTCTGAAAACTTTTCTTTGAAAAATAAATCCCTCGGCCTGTATAAGTTTTAGATGAATATGCTAGATAAGATTCAATATATCCAACAATATGGTTTTCTCTTCAACGAGTATGATCAACGAGCGTATTACTGGGAGCTAGTAAAGCAATTTCAAAAGCTAGCCATCTAGTTCATACTCATGATTTATGCCTCTCAAGCCGAAGAAGTTAAAACCAAATGCATTTTGATCTAAATTGTCATTATTGTCTACATGGTTTGGGCCATCAAAGTCAAGCCGTACAAGCGAGAATCCCTGAACAGACTAGATATAATTCAGTCATTTATCTGCGTGGTTTCGATAGGACTCGCTCTCTTGATGTATTAGAACACCAGTGGAGTTATCTACCAAGGGTCTTTTTACTTGATTGCGATTATTAACGCAGTATTCTTTTCTTATCTTCTTTTCCACTACTTAAGGTCATTTTTGTAAAAGCAAAAGAGGTCCTTAGAGCCACTGTTCTAATATTTAATGCAAAAGCTCTAACATTTCCACAAAAAGATCACAAATAAGATGACCCAGTCAGCGGATATTAACATTGAATTAGGACAAGTCAGCCAGACAATCAAAGAGAAATAATATGATTAAATTGTTAGACAAAAGAAAGCAGCATACTAAAATTGGCGTTTCATATGTTATGCAATAGATAACTCAAACATTATCAGTGGTTAACAAACATCATAGAATAAACATGATTTAACAAACATAAGCAATCCTAAAGCCTTTATCATGTAGAATCAACACAAAAAGGATCGATTCGCAATAATTAAATAGTAAAAAAATAATTTACAATTAAAATAAAAAATGTCACTCTTCCTAAAATGATTAAAAAAGACAATGATTTTATTAATTTTTAGATTCAACGATGAAGAGTCTTAACCTGAATTGAATCCGATTTCCGGCAAGCGAGAATCAAGATAATCTGTGTCATTCCTTACAGATTCATTCCAAGAAACTATTAATTCACAAGATATATCGCTCTTTTCAAATAGATCCTCTGTTTAATACAGCTAGATGAATAATAATTTTAACAATAAAGACTCCCAATAGGTAAAAGTTGATTTTTTTTAGAAATTGTTGAGTTTAATCGAAGATCCGAATGACTATGCTGCCATCGTTTCTTGCACTGGAAAGAGTAATTACTTGCAAGCAAGAAAGACTCAAAAACACATTTCAATGCAGTACAACATAAAGCGAAACTCTGGGCTGAATTTTATTGTCACGAAATAACAAGCTGACTCAAACAGCAAATCCCACTTCTTCAACATGTAACCACCTAATCACAATTCCTTATTTTTTCTTTAAACAAATATTTCAAAAGGTCTGAGATGACTAAATAAGGTGAGAAACACAATTCCATAATGATGAACTTGATTGCGAAAAGAGAGCTAGAGTAATTTAACATGAATACTGAAATTCCGAACCCTTTACTTCAAAGGAAACATCTACTGAAAAGATTAAGCAAAATTAACTTTAAGGTGCTGCAATGCTTGAATAAACTAGATGATGAAGACAAATCGAACGAAATTAAAAAACTACTCACAGTAATGGAAAAAATATTAACTATTTTGCTTAATATTACTTATGTGAATAAAGATTCTAAAGGTACTAAACGAAGAAAAGGACTACGAGAATCTGGAGCTTTTTATCGACGGAGCTGAAGAAATAGTTGGAGTGAAGAATACAAGAATATGAAAGAAGAAGAGAAGGAAAATGTTTTCCCTTTCTAAAATATGTAATTTGATTAAATTTAAGGTGTCTAATAGTAAATGATTCTTAGGACATTATCAAAGAATGCAATTAAAGTAGTAGTTTATTCAGGTTAAGGGAAAATGCAATAAATAAATAGTGTTTGAGAAGCTTAATTCTTTTATCTTTTGATTTTAAAATAAGAAATAACAAGATTTAAATATTTTAGTAAAAAAATTGATCTTTACTAATTTTTATTGTTGTTTGATTCCTTAAAAAATCCTTTTTTTATACTTAATAGCAAAGAAAAATATGATAATAAAAACATTTTTTTATTATCTTAGTCTCTTGACTCTCAAAATAATTTGTAGCCCTTGTGTGTTTAAGACAATTATTGTTCCTCTTCAATTTCTGGGAAGGATAGCATTTACAATGTAGCAGATCGAAGTATCACAAAAATATTTTAACTTCATTTCTACATTATTGAAAATGCAATCTTTCCTAGAAATCCGAGCAGGTAGTAGATGGAAGAAGTATTCAGCTATTTTCTATCGCTTGAAAGGAGAACAAAAAGATGCTGAAATTCTTGATTTCTGGGTGGAATAAATTATAAGCAATCAGAAATATTCAAAGCAACATTTAGGGTGGATGCTGTGAATATCAGGAAAGAGATAGTCAAGAAGTTTCTTTACATATTTTCCCTAAGAATTGTTAATAATTCAAGCGAGTTTAGCTGAAGTTTTTAAATTTCAGAATCTTTGGTTTAATATTGTTAAAAAACCTTATATTTTATTATTGCAAGACTTAAACGTCCTATTCCAAGTATCTGAATAGATTGATGGAAAAAATGTGAGATTATTCTAGATTTCCTTTGTTATTCTTCAAACTCTGATAGTCCAAGTAGAAGCTCAGTGCAATGATATTTCATTTGAGCCGGGAGTTTCTAATTTAATGAGTGTACGATTTTATTATTAGAATTAAATCTTAATTTCAGTGTTTTAATGGAATGCTTAGATAAGTAATGATTCTAGCATGTGTTGATAAAAGGGACTAGAATTAGACTGTTTAACAAAATTCTAAGAGCAGCACATCTAGCCATTTACAGTCATTTGACCTGTTCTGCTAGCTTCATGTATACTGGTTTACACGATTTTTCTCTTAGGAAGTTAAGATTCACAAAATCTTCTTTGTGTGTGAAAAAAAAACCATTTTTAGATAATTCTTCTAATAGTAACTAATAAGGGCAAAAAAAATAAGAATTAAAAGAGCTGGCAGCCATGCATTCGATTATTTTCCTACTGATTCTTAGGAGAATTTTTATAGGATCTCAGCGGATAACTTCACATGTTAGAGAATTTTCAAGTTAATTTGTAAAGTATTATTTGATGTGTGTCCTCAATTTTCTAAATCAGATATTTTTCAGAGAGTTTTTTTCGACTTATTTTTGTTTTTTTAATTATTTTTTGGGAATCTATTAGTATTTCCTGACAAGCTAAGATTAGTATCAGAAGTGCACCAGATATTTATTGATTAGAAAGGGGGGAGGGGAGGGATTTGACTGAAATTCACTTAAAAATTAAATAGTTGGTACTTATTATTTGTTTTTCTTTGATATTAGCATGAAAAATAAGGAATGTGAAACATTTTAGACTGAAATTCAGTGAAAATTAATAAGTTGTTAGCATCTCATTAAATCTTTTCTTTTTTCTAAAATTATTAAAAATATTATTTTAGATAAACAATCACAATTTATCTGCTACATAGCATGAACATTCATCTGATGCATAAAGCAGGTTTCACATTTGCTTTCTAAAAAAGAACAGAAAAATCACTGGAACAAAAATATTCAATTCCATTTCTGGCTCTTGCTTTTTAATTATTTATTTTTCTTTTTTCATAAGATACTTATCTTCGATAGTAAGATTCTTAGATTTAACTAATAAATCTAATATTTGTATTATTATCATTATTCTCCTTGATTTTATCATATTTAAATATCATGTAGCTCTTGTCTAAGTTGTCTCACAGCCTTATCAAAAATAGTCTTGGAACACTCTGATTTTTCAGTCTCCCCTCTGTAATCTAAGTCAGTCAACTTCATCTTCAAAAAGAAACAAATAATCACACGTTAAGCTGATTCGAATTTGATGGCAATCAAGCTCATTTTCCTTCCCAAAAATAAAAAATAATATCTCCTACTTTATTGAAAGGAGAGCTTTATATCTAATTGAATCCCAGCAACACCCCTGGAGTATTATTATTATTATTATGATTTCTTTTTTTCCTGAGTGATTTGCTTTCCACATGACAAAATGGATTTTCTTTTTATTATTCCAATTCCTCCCTTGCTCGTCTTGCTAATATTTGCCTACGGAGGAATTTATCGACACCATTCAAGCAAGCACCACTTGAGCTGGGATACACTGTCATATTCACTAGATGAGACTTCTAGCTAGATGTCTAAAGAACAAAAAGGCAAAAAAAAATAAATAAAAACAAACCTAAATTTGTCACTGCATTCTGATTTATTCTTTTTTACGATTTCTGGTGCAAATGTACATCCTTGTAAATCTCTATCTTTATCCGATTATTTGATGGTATCTAACTTCAGTTGCTTCTGTTCATTCCAGATCTATGCTCTCTCAACAACAGACAATGTAGAAGTAGTTTAAATTCGATATATTGAGTTCTTAGTATAACTGTGTGGCTGGAAAGTGCATTCAGCATTATTTTCTTTGGATTCAATTATTTATTATTAAATTTTCTTATTCAACTCTCTTCGTTTTTGCTCGCCTTGCTCGAACAAAAGCTCACATCGCTACTGCTATTTCTTAGATCGTTCTACTTCGATATTTCTCTCTTTTTGGAAAGTTAACGAAGACATCTAATCTACATAGAAGCGAGGACTATGATCAGCTGATTCTTATTTTCGCAAGAAATCAGGTAGATGAGAAATAGATGGACTTTAACTCCTTCGATGTGTATTTCCTCGTGAGTTTGGACTAATATTACTGATACCATGTTAATAATATGAATTATGGTAACCCTTTTCATCCTCATCCTCCTCAACTATTCCTTCTGCTTTAACATATTACTTCTTAATGCCACTGCAAGAATCATCAGTTTAACATCTCATTTATTCTTATATTAAATGATTGTTTTTGTTAATCATTAAGTGATTGGGATGTCCGAACTCTGATCTCTATTGCAAAACATGACGCGGAAAAGAAGCTTGAGTGCTAGATGAATTGATGCTACCGATTACATCAGTCCCACTGAGACGCTGATGAGAAATATTAGGATTATTGTCCCATGACGATCGAATATTTCTTGTATCTGCATAGATACCAACATCTTCTTCTTCCTCCTCCTCCTCTTGCTCTTCCTCATATTCATCTTCATGATTATTCTCAGGGATATCATCTTCCTCCTCTTCTTCCTAATTACTTCTTTCTTATCCAAAGAACTCAGGACGATGCTGCTACGAATTCATTAGATATCTCCCTCTTATCCTCAACGAAGTTCTCAGAAACTGAAGAATTCTTCCAAGATTTCTATTGTATTTTACAATCAAACAAAGATCAATCGTTTTGATTATCTCTCCCCCCCCCCTCTCTATTTATGCATCTCCCACATTACCTCATCTCCTCCTAAAGAGTCGTTAAAACGTAACAATCAATTAATAATTAATCCCCAATCTGTAAATTCAAAGAGATCGATAATGTTTATTTAATATGTTTTTTTTTACCTAACTTCTTTGTCAACTACTCCATCTAAATTAAGCTAGTTTCAATCATATTTAGATTGATTTACCAGCCATACATTCCTAAAAAAACAAACAGAATTCTTTTAAATTACTTCTAACGGCATGGGCTTTGCATTGTGGAAAGCAAAGATTTAAGCAGTAAACATATTTGAAGACAGTTCAAAAAACAGCATAATCATCATGCCCTAGCACAAGCTATGAACATTTAATAGCATTTCCTAATGGAATGAGTTGGGTTGCCTTAATTGAAGGAAAATGTTTTATCTAATAAAAGCGGTCAATTTCTTCAGGCTATTCTAAGAATTGTAAGTAAAAATATAAAGGTTTAATTCAGTTGCAGAGATAATTGATTTATTTTGATAGAAATATCTAAAAATGCAAATTAAAACATGAATAAGGTTTTAGTTATTCCATTTGAGAACAAACATTTGATGAAAAAATGAGATAAAGTAATATGAAAATACATAAAAAAAAGAAACTAAAGATGATTATAATAAATTAGAAAACGCATAGCCTCGATTTGTGGCTATCATGTTCGCTTTTTCCCGCAAAGGCCACAATATTTGTGAGCCAACGAAAGCTGAGATCCGCAGCTTGTGCAGAAGTTTTTTCCTATTTCGCTGAGAGGAATTGATCCATCGAAATAATGATTTTCCTTGTGGGGCTTTTCTAAAAACGCCTTAGAGATCGATACAGAGGAGACAGAGGAGTGTCTTGAAAGAGGAAGAGGCTAGCTATTGTTTTCTTCATTGGATCTGTAAACAAATTGAAATGTAATTTAGAAGAGAAATCTAAGATATTTTGAATTGATTTGCTTTCCTGTGGGAAAAGCGAAAAAATCAAAAAATTCTTGGGATATTTATATAATTATGTAAACTGCACCTTTTGGATAGTTTCGGTGGTCTGTTAAGGATGTTCTTGCAGATTGGGATGTGTCTGGATGCAGCTTACTTAGCGAATTTGCGATCACAATATGGACAGCTTACTTGCGAATAATTCTCGCTTCTGCTGATGACATCATCGTAATTCATCGCTGACTTGCTTTCTGCTCCTCCTTTTGGGAAAATTCAAGTAAAAGTGATATTTGGTTTGTATTGAGGGGAGAAGAATAATTTATTTTTTATATTGTTTTTTTTTTATACTTGATCTGTATGCCTTTTGTTTGGAAATCGATGAGTTGGCTTCGAATATCGAAGGTAGACAAGACGATTCCAGGTTACTGTAATGATGCAGCGATGCAGATTGCTGATGGTGATGCTATTGCTGAGTTGGAATTGGCTTATTACTTTTTCTATGCATTAGATTAATCTAAGACGGTTCTAGCTTAATGTCTTCGGAATCGAACTTGTTGGATTTTTTACTGGGCAGACCAATTAATTACTTAGGATTGGCCGAATTAGATGGCTGAGAGTCTTTATGAGATGTGAACTAAGCTAATGAAGTGTTAGATTGATTGCAGAATAATGTGAAATCTTAAGTTATTATTGGATGTTGGGAATGTTGCTCAGATATTACAGATTATGATAAATGTAATTAAGCTGTGGTAGTAGCAGCTGCTGAGGATGGTGGTTATAGCTAGTATAGTGATGCAGCGGATGAAGGTGGATTCGATATTTGGTGCTGCTAAAGGTTTCTTTAGACTGAATGAGAATGTGGTGTTGACGCTGGGAGGATGAACTAAGATCCTTAGAAACTTTGTTACTGTGATTTCCATGGATTCAAGACCACAACAGATTAGGATTACAACTAAGAAAGACCAGGTCTATCGGTGCTCTCAGTGCTATTGTTAGCTTGAAATATCTTAGCTAAGATCTTAGGCGGTTTAGGCCTGGAATTGATGTTCTTGCAGTTCGGAATGTGCTGTTCAGCTACCTCTGCAAAGAAAAGCAAGTAAAGAATTAGAGCAAATATTATTAATAGAAATGTATTAAACTCTTATGTTTTTTTACATGGCTTAAACTTTCTAGAACAGTATTGACATTGCACATACTGTGACAAAATTGGATCAAGAGCTGCAGGAACAGAGTTGTGTTTAATGTTCTACATTAAGCTCTCGTGTTCAAGCCGCCATTTTGATATCTATGGGTCTGATTATACTTAGGAGGCTACTTTTGATTCAGCTAATTCGACTTTATCAGCAATAATCTACACTTCATAATGACCACTTTATGTCTTCGTTTTCCTACGAACCTACCAAAATCAACTCTGGAATATTATCCTAAAGAATAAAAAATATTCCCTCTTACTTATGAAGGTGGCTTAGGAACAGTGTGTTCTGCTTCGGAAGAGATGATATTGTGAATTTTGAGGAGGTTTAGTGGTTTTAGGGGATTCGAAGGCTTACAGGATTTTTAATGAAGAGCAAGCCTCCCTAGAAAGAACTAGCGGCTGCAATATGCACATGTCTCATATTAGCCACCTGGATTGGCTTAAACTACTTAAGGGTCTGGTTATTCTGTGATCTTCTCAGTGAGTTTAGGTTCTTATTCCTTGGCTGCTAGTTGTTACTCCTGCTGCTATTCCTAGATCCCTTCATTCAACAATTATAGCAATAATGGCTTAGTTATTGATGTTGTCTCTTGAAGCATATTTGATGAACTAGGAGGTAGTAAATCAATAACAGTCACTCCAGTTCGCATCAGTATCGACTGATCTGTCTAAGGATTATATTGAGTATTATTATGAGTATTTCCTCGTTGTGCGAATGTGAAAACACTAGAGTTTAATTCAGGGCAAGCAGCTTCTGAATACTGCTCATTCTGCTCTTCCATTGCCTCAGCTGACATATGAGAGAGAAAACAAACAAGGATGTGTTACAAAAACACAATATTTGTCAGTTGTGATGGCTTACGAAATGCTAGATCAGTCTCTGGAACAGGAGAAGTCTCAGTCATAAACCAAGAGTCACAGCTCAAGCAAAGCGAATATTTTAATAATCCTTCTCTCTCTCCCCTCTTTGTTTTGTTTCTTTATTTAGATAAATTTTACTGTTTTTTGTGTGAGAAAAAGGCAAAAAGATTGATTAAACAACTCTATTTGTTATAAAAACATAAATTAAATTGAGAATAAGAGCCTGCAAATACTCCTATCAAGTAATTGCTTTTAGTTAGTTTGTGTATTGTGTTTAATGCAAATGTAGTGTCCACAAGGTGAGTCAGTTAAGTCAGTGGGTTCGCTACTGGCTGAAGATGAACCTTCTTCTTTTTAATAGAATTATTTACCTATGTTTTTTGAGTTGATTTAGTGCTCCATTTCTCAAAGCGATTATTTCAATTTTGGGGGGGGGGAAGAGCATATTTCTTTTCTTCAACACATTCCCCCTTATTTGAATATCCCTGAAACAGATTACTTTGTTTCTATTGTTACTCTAAAAAAAATTGATTAACAAAAGTGAGATATTGTGTAATCAAATTAAAGCAAATTTCTTGTGGGGGGGTAGTAGATACCTAAATTTGCTGAATTGATTCCAGGGTATTTTTCTGCATTTTAAGGGAAAAAATATTTTCAAAAAATTAGAAAATACATGGAGAAAATAAAAGGAATTGAAGAAAAAGAGCACTTAAATGTAAACGAAAAATATGGGATAGATTTAAAGAGACTTCAAAGGATAGATCTCATAAACTGAATCCTTATGTGAATCTGCTCAAAGACACTTTAAATGCGATTTCTAAGAAATTTATCAGTGGGATTATTAGCAATAATATTGTAAATCTATAAAATTATCTACTTTTCTCACCCCAATATTGTAAAAAACTCAGTTAATTTAAGAAAAGCATCTAGACAAAGCGATTCTTTAACCTTATTAAAATTATCACTCGGAAATTGATTTAGATGATAGGATTATTTTATTAATTTTAAGAGATTTCTCTCTGCTTTTTTAAACGAAAGAATCTAATTCTTATTATAATCAATTAAAGTTGCGTATCCCCACCTGTCTTTGGGTTTTGTGATTAAGGTACCTTGAAGTAATATTTGTCTAATTAGTGATTCAGCTGACTGGCTGTTAAAATTATAGGTAAGTCGTTTATTGTTTGTATTAATTATTTTGTTCATGAGGAATTTAGAAAAATTATTGAACTGATATGATACATAAGCAAAAAATAGCAGGAAAATAAATAATTATTTTAAAAAAGTTTTGATCTTTCTTGATTAGTTTTCATTCGATAATCTGTCAAGTGGCTTGAAATATCTATTAGTGATGCTCACTATGCAATAGAATGACTCACAATTATTCAGAATATTTAAAAAAAATAAGAAAAACAATTAGTAGTAGGCTAATGAGAAGAATATTATTTGGGAGATATTTATGGTAGAACACATTCTGCATAGTAGTAGCTGTTTAGTTATATTTTAAGGCGAATTGGCTTCGAATGAAAGAGATTGCTAATTATTTACTCCTTTATTTGTTTAATTGTGTACATAAAAAACCAGGCCTCTGATTTTCAAATTCGAAATGAGTTTTGTGTACTCAATTAATTCTTTCAACGTAAATTTTCCCTAAATTACTCTTTCCTTTAAGTTCAATTGCAGGAGAAGAAATCATGAAAAGTTTCACAGATAATTTTAACAATAAAAAATCATTTAAAGAAAAGAAAAAACAAAATAGATAGCTTGAGAAGGATAACATTTAAGCTACTAGAAATTAATTCACAGAGTGAGATATAAAACACGAGTTAATCATATCTGATTCTTTGTTATTGCTAGTTGCTATTAATACGTTGAGTATTAGAACAATTGTCAAAGAATCATATTATTATTACCCTTTTGAATATTTCGCGAAAATTCATTGGATATTTTGCTCTGATTAAAACATACATTTTTTGGATTGTTTTTGTTCTTTTATCCAAAATCCTCTATCTTATTTAATTCCTCTCATTTATTTGGTGATCCTCCTCTGTTATTAAAGAAGCTGAATCCCTAGTTAGACTGAAGGTTCTGTGGGATGTTTCTTGGGGAGACATTCTTGGCTATCATATTCTAGTTGAAAGTTGGACTACTAGATTCAGTATTAATAGTCTGCCTGGTTTGGGTATTATTATTAGGACTTCCATTGCTGTTAATGCTGGGAATAGCTCGAGGAGACACATTAGTATTGATTCTGAATCCATTGTTGCTCGGATTTGGGGCGAAAATCTTTTATACTTAATGAGCTTAAACAGGTCGTTAATCCTAATAATTATTAATATTTTAGTTTTAAATCAACTTGGATTGTTATGTAGATGTCTGCTAATATCCTTAAGGCTGCTATTGCTAATGGGAAGGAGATGCACTCACTTTATAGACAAAGTGATTTGGATTACTAAGCCCACCTTAACCAAGTTGTAGTTGTTACTGTTACAGTTTTTCCCTAGGATTCACGGAGCTTTACGTCAATCCTTGCGAAAAACCTGTAGACTATTATTATTAAGGTAGTTATGCCCTTGGGCTAATTTACTGCTATTAGAACTAACTTTATTAGAGTGGTTAGGATTATTGAATTTATTAACTATTCGCTAAAGATATTCTCGCAGCTTACGATTAGTACATCGGTAACTAATGGGATTTTATATTCCCAGCAGAACCAGAATTCATGGAGCTTGCTAAGAAAATACTATTACCTGGGCCATTGGTACTGGTGTTAGAACTCGTATCTTGCTGATTAATAGTATTATTATTGCTGTACTTGATGTTTTTTTATGATCCACTGCCAGAGATAACAGTGTTGAAAGCACCTACTGCTTGCACTGTGGTTGGCTGAAAATGTGGAGATCTAGGAAGATTGCCTGGACTTAGTTTTGAAGCTATGCTTTGATGATATTTAGGCGTATTGATCGGGAATGCTTAGTCATCGAATTCATGAGCATCACTGGCGTTAGATTCAGATGGTTTGTTAATGTGATTTGAAGGAACTGTTTAGCCAGGCGCTTACAGATTTTTATTGCTATTGCTTCCAGCTCGATTCTACTACCCTTGAAGCCTGGGGTTCTAACTATTAGCCCTTCCAAACGCTTAATCGAATCCATCTAAGTAGACTTTTATGGGTGGTTTTTCGCTCTCGATTTTTTTGAATGTGTATCCAGGGAAATTAGTCTATCGATTTTTGTTTCGTTTAGAGTTTTCAGCCGACACCCAAGGCTCTTCTTCCTCGAATTTATCGAAGTTTGACACATCCAGATCGGATTTCACCTTGAGGGAGAATACAACACAACATGAAACTATTTTTTTTTTTGTTTTCTTACAAAATAATACTTACCTCTGGGACATAAGGTGGGACTTTCTCGCGAAGTTTCTTCCACTCTACGCCTTGGAAAAATGGGTGTGCTTTAATTTCCTAAACTCCGTTGACTCCGAGTCTATTGGTGGAATCGTTGACGAGCTTCTTAATGAGATCTTCAGCAGCTTGGGATAACCCAGCATCTTTAGGAATCCCGAATGTCTTCCTCCAATTGATGATCTTCTTGCAGGTTGTGGAAGGTTCTTCAGAGAAAAATGGAGGATATCCGACAAGCATCTCAAAGAGAATCACACCGAGACTCCACCAATCGACGGTTTCAGTGTAGCCCTGTTTACCGAAGACCTCAGGGGCGATGTAATCTGGAGTTCCAACGGTTGAGAACACACGCTGAAGGGAGGAAAAAAAGATAAGATAATGAGGATTTTATTGGGGGGGGGAATATGATAAGAAAAATAAGAAATATAGTTACTTATCTATCGTGTTTGTAGGCTTATGGCCGTTTGGTGAGGAGAGCAGTTGGGTTCTTGGAGTAATCGATTTACTCTTCTTCCTTTCCGAAGAGGATCTTCTGTTTGATTTCCTTAGCAGCAACAACACAAAAATAAACGAAAATTATGCTTTTCAACAATTAATTTTCTCTCTGAATTTGAACAAAAATAACGTAAAATCCTCATGGATCTATCAGCCCCTGCATTATCTCATTTCCCTCTCATTATCAATGCTCCCAAACAAACCAGATTCTTTTTTCTAATTATCTCTTTTATTCTCTCTTACAGCAGTAGTGCAGAGTCCAAAATCTGATAGCTTTATGTGCCCATCTTTCCCCAGGAGAATATTATCAGGCTTGAGATCTCTATGAATGTAATTCATTTTATGCACAGAATCAATGGCCATGACTAGTTCACTTGTGTAGAACTTTGATTCTTCTTCTGTCAAGATGTCTTTCTTCATCAGCACAGTCATTAAATCTAGTTCAGAAAATCAGATAAACACAAACAAATCCCACTGTTTTAAACAATTTAACGTACCTCCTCCTGACAAGTATTCCATGACCAAGTACAAATGCTTGGAATCCTAAAACGAGCAGAATAAATCGACTATCCATGGGTTATCCTATGTTGACAGTACATCCCTCTCAGCTCTGACATGGTTGATTTGATTTTTCTAAAGCATTTCTTGTTTCTTCATTTTCTTGACGGCTACAACCCTAGAGGTCTTCCTTTCCCTGCATATTCGAACTTCACCAAAAGCACCACGGCCAATAATAGAAAGAGGCTCAAAATCACCTGGGGTCAACTTCTATCGCCTTGAGAGAAATGTGGAAGAAAAATAGGTAAATTTGAAGAATCAAGAAGATTTTTAGGAGAACTCCAAAATCTCAAAAATAGTCAAATAACGCAAACGAATATTGTTACTTTTTTCTGCTGAACTCGAATTGCTAGCGTAATACATCATGCTCGATCATTTTCTTGTCAACTTGATTCATATTCAGGCACTCCATCTTCTTCTGCAGTTGTGTCCAACTCTCCTTGAATTCCATCTCTACCTACAAAGCCTTTGCGTATTTACCTAGCAAAATTCAAAAATAATATTCATTTTTCTAAAACATACTGATTTTTGCTGGAAATCATTCACCAATTAGCCATTCTAGCTCCCTTCTTTTCTCTCTCTAAACTCATGTCATAAACGTAAAAATATCAAACTTACGTTCAATGTATGATTTGCAGGCTTCAACTAGATCTTTCGTGGCTGCTGAGATCTAAAACTCTGGTTTCTTTTTGTCTCCATTTAGGTCGTTAGTTTGTGAGTAATTGTTCTACTCCTGATTGTTGCTGTTATTGTTGTGATCCATTTCAATGAAAGGAAGACACTCCTGCTGTTCTGTCTCTCTCTTCTGCTCTTATTATTACAAGACGAAAAAATATATTTTTTCTCTCCCAACTAGGTTCTATGCAGTTATCCCTCCTTTTCAGAAAACAAACCCTTCAATTATTTCTTTATTTCCTTCTAGTTTTCCTTTTTTTTAAATTTCCTTCTCTTGTGTCCCAAAAAGGGTTTCTTTTTTCTAACCCAATAAGTTCTCGACGTTACCGTTCTTTTATCTCACAAACAGATAAAAAAAGGATTCTTTTTTGGTTTAGGAGACCTGTTATCTTAGAGTTCTTCTTGGAAGCAGAAGAATTTTAAAGAAAATTTTAAGGAAAATAAAAATAAATAAATTATCTACATCCTAGTGGAAAAATGATAATAATAGCAAATCAAAGTTTTTCTATTAATTATGCACATGTTGATTTTGAGCATATTTTACCACTTTCAATTGAAAAAAAATGGAGAAATTTAGAGAATCAAAAGAATGAAATATGATTTAGCACTATTAAAAAATAATTAATTTTATTATCCAAAATTAACTTTTTCATGAAAGATCAATTTGCTGATGATTATTTGACCAACCAGTGACACGCTGCAACAAAAGATATGTGTGCGATGATGTAAGTCTTTGAGAAATTTAGTTAATTCTTATTTTTAGTGGAGGGGGTTCATATGAGCATCTAAAGAATCTTAAAAATCAAAAAATAATTAGTTTGATTATCTTGTAGAGGTTTTTGGATATAGCGTTGAAAGTGAGA
>Ga0302271_10002731_pt1 | contig 15617 bp, 7 predicted proteins | sample III_Bog_N1_1_FD_198767 | JGI IMG/M metagenome (GOLD analysis project Ga0302271, IMG submission 198767) | Peat permafrost microbial communities from Stordalen Mire near Abisko, Sweden - III_Bog_N1_1 | ecosystem: Environmental > Terrestrial > Soil > Wetlands > Peat | place: Sweden: Abisko... | reverse complement strand
AAAAACAATTAACTCCAAGATCTCCTTAGTTAATATACTACTCTTAAGGAAAAAGGAGATACTCTTGCAGCTGCTAGACTTAAACCAACTATTTAATAAAAACTTCTTCAAATCAAACAGCTCAGGAAATTTATATGAGATATTATTCTAACAAGTAAATCTGTATTTAGCATGATTAAAATGGGTCTCTTAATAATTATTTGCATGTTCTATTTGATAATTCATGAATAAAAGGAAATTTATGTGTTTTTCTTATTCTTTTTGACTCATTAAACTGAAGAAAAATGAATTACTTAAAAATAATTAAAAAAAATGTTGCTTCTTCTAATTTTTTTCTTCAAAAAACACTATCGTATCTAGTTGATTAATTGGAATGAAAAGAAAGAGTGTGTGTGATGATGGTACCCTCAAGGAGCCTATGACTCAGAGTTTGAATTGAAAAAAACAAAAAATCAAAAAAGTTAATTGAAAAAGAAAAAAGCAAATTATTTTTCAAAAGAATTTTAAGAATTTTTGTGAAGATATTTGTTTCGAACGAAAATGAGCAGAGCAGCAGTATCGAATAGCGGAGTGGAATTCTTATCACCTAACACGATTTCATGCATCATTGTCTTGAAGGAATATTCCCTCAGACATTCGAATGAACTTGATCCATCCAATCCGTTTGCTAATTTTCTCATCAATAAAATCATGGTAAAAAAAAATAGATGAGGAAGAGTTTTGTTAGTAACAGCATTAGTGAGTGCATTTTTATGTTCATAAGCAATTATTTGACTCTAATGCCCTTTATCTTAATTCATATCTCCTTACTAAACTGCTTTGCTTAATAATTCCAGAGATTAAATGAAGAGGAGCAAGCCCAAAGTAGTTCTTAGTTTTTCAAAAAAATGATAAAAGAATCATAAAATTTCGAAATCAGTGAGCGATATCGATAATAAGTCGAGCGTATTGCATCTCTCCATGATCTCTTCATTTACCTCTAAACAAGTAAAACAAATAATTGAAACCTAACAATCCTAAAGGACGCTTATTATCTTTTATTCAGCTTTAAAGGAGCTTCGTTAGAATCGTTGTGGTCGTGTTGACCAAGGAAATGTCATCGATCTTTTCCTGAGAAGAAGTCTGTTGAATTTTGGTCGTTGTGGTTTCAGTGAGATGGTCACTTTATATTAGAATTTCGCTGATTATAAGAATGATCAATACAAAGCGAAAAGACAAGGCTGCACGAATAGTTTCCTAGCAGATAAAAAACTAGAAGATCTCTAACTGAAAATACTCAGTAAATTTTATTAAAAATGCTAAAATAATCAAGGAATAAAAAGAGGGATTTGTTGTTGGTTTTTTCATTTCGAGAAAAGAATGAAGTTTGAGCAATTATTCATTAAGTATTCTTGACTTTATGCTATCTTTATCTTAGATTTCAACAGCTGCTACAGCTATGAAGACATTACGAAGCAATTAGACGAGTTAGAGATGTGCAAATCAAACGAAAAAGTAGCATATCTTCGAGGACACAATGAAGCACGGAATGATCACCCTCTCGCAGCGCTTGATAGCATGCACAAATATTTTGATAAACAATTAGAACTTCTGTTTGTCTCCGAGAAGCAAGTAAATCAAACAAAAAATGATATTTTGAGTGATTATGAGAGATTTAATACAAAAAAGGGAACGACATCGAAGTGAAATACAATTTACAAAGCCCCAATGTTTCTTTTTTGATTTTTTTACTATTTTTAGAGTGATTAGTAAGTCTCTTACAATCAGAGTCAAGTAAATCATTGCATCTTGAACTTAGCATACTTGAATCTAGAAATGGGTCTGGTTGATGAATGCCTACGAAGTCTTGGTGAGGCAATGAGAATTTCCTAAAATAACTAAGATGAAGAATCCATCAATCATTGCATTATCTACTTGTATGAAATGTCAGCTTTACTATGCCACCCTCAAGACGCAATTGCACTAGCAAAGCATGCTATTTCTCATGCTTTAACATAACTTTAAACTTCTCCTTTGCTATTATTGCATTCTTCACTAGCATTAGCGCAATTTTTACAACACTTCGGTATCACCAACAGTAATTCCTCAATTTCTCCACAGATTAACAGCATCAACAATAATAATAGTTTCTCTGTGAATTAAACGAATTTCTAATGGCTGGAGAACGTCCATTTATCGTCTAGGAGAATCATTTCAAACTATGAAACATCCATGCTATCTACAAGGAAACAATCCAAAATATCCTTGCTGTCCTTACCACGTACAGTTGAATTCCTCGTGAAGAGTGTTTTATGTGATGGAGCGAGTTAACCTGCACTTGTGGATTTACTCCTAAACAGCATTTATGACTCTTCACCTTCTTTACTAGCAGCGGGGAAGTGCTTACCGATTTTATTCGAGCTAGCATTCAATTAGCTAAACTACGATCTCGATAAGGCAATTGGATTATTCATGAAATTATCTGAACTCACTCACTAGCATAACAAAACAACTTTTAGAGCAATGTTTCTACTGTCAAATGCATAGGCATGCATTCACCGAGGAGAAACAGCTTCTGCTAGATATCTCATGGATATTTTAACACACGAGCTGTGCTTCGGTATTGGAGTAGTCGTGGATCCATAAATTAGAGCGAAAATACAACAATGCAATATTGAAATATTATTGAAAGATAGAAAATATGTAGAAGCTAGAATTGCAATACTCGCACATATCGCTGATACGGAACATTCAGGGTTGCACACTTCAATATTAACCTAAGCATACATTCTACTTTTGGTTTTGTACTATCATACCAGAGACTTCTTGAATGCTCTGCCATTAGTTTAGAAGATTGTGAACTAATCAAAATATCATGGACTCAAAGAACTTGCAGCTATTGCTAAACTCTACAAAGCGCTTATTTTGATTCAACAAGGATACATCAATGCGACACTCAAGATTCTTAAGAGTAAATTGTTTTTTGAGAGGGGAGGGAGGGGGGGGAGATGTTATTTAGTTTTTCTTTATCTTTTTCAAAAAATGAAACCTAAAACTTGATTTTGAACTGTGATTTTAACTCACAGGATTAGAAGAAAGACAACTCGCTAACTTCAGCTCAAAGACTCAAGCTCAGTTCTATTACGTGAAAGGTATTCTCATGATGAAGATCGCAGCAGTTTCTTGGAAAAAAAACGAACTAAATGGAGTTGATATCCAAGAAGAAACCAGAAAACACGCCTTGGTTTGTCTCAACAAATCCTTGGAGCTCTATCTGAATCTTAACTACCTAAACGAATCTAAGAACATCTATTACTTACAAGCAAGGCTATACGATGAAATGGGAATCATTGCGCACAGAGAAAGTGCTGCATTTTACTTCATAACTGCTGAAGAAGCAGGCACGTTGAATTCAGTGAATTCGCTTATAGCATCTTATCACATAAACGATCTTTCCTTGTATAAGATACAGCTTGCCCTCTCAGCTAATTTCAAGAAAACGTTCAAAATCGTATTATTACCACCTAGCCCTAAAACATTGTGAACAATAAAATACCAATTCTGATTTTTTACTTGCAAGTTTTTATTGTGTTTTGTTTTTCTGTCCTTTTTGCTTTTCTCTTTTTGGAAGCTTGCAGATACATCCACTGTGATATCTTCTTTAAAAATCAGAAAACAAGCAGAGATATGCATTATTAGGGTGATTTTTATAAACCAATAGAATCTCATTGATTTTTAAAACAATTCTTGATTTGTTTTTTTTAAATGAAAAAAAAACTATTTCTTTAAACAATCCTTTCTAAATGAATATCAGCAGTTTAAAAATCTAGGCCAACTTGGAAAAGCAGATGAGATGAAGAAAGTACAACTCTTTTCTATATGATTATAAATTCAGAAAAGAAATCAAAAAAAACAAGAGAGAGATTTCTTAAGAAATATAAATTAAATTAAGGTGAAACGATTAAAGAAAATTAATATTCTATCAAACAGTAGAAACAAACAGGTATCAGAGTAATACCATCCATCATCATTATCATTGTCTCTTCTCTAAAGAACAAACGCTTTCAAATTTCCGTGAGAAATGAACCAATATAAGTTATTGTCCAAAAAAGGTGAGGGTACATTCTCAGAAGTCTTAAAAGCATAATCGTTAAAACATGGAAATTTCGTGGCAATTAAATGTATGAAGAACCATTTCAATTCCATTGAGCAAGTTCAAAGGCTCAAGGAGATATAAGCACTCAGGAAAGTATCCCCTCATCCACACATCATCAAGCTCATCGAAGTTCTCTACGATGAACCGACTGGGAGACTCGCACTGGTATTTGAACTCATGGATCAAAATCTCTATGAAGCCATAAGAGGAAAAAAGCAGTATCTCAACTAACAAAAAGTAACATATTCTTTTCTTAATTTTCATTTCAAAGCAAAAGAGTTACAAACAGGGAAATAGGGGAGGGGAGATCGATTAATTATGGGGAGGGAAGGGAAAAGGGAGAGAGAAAAAAACTATTTAGAAATTAACTTCTCAATATTGAATTGAAAATACAACAGCTAATTAAGCACAATCTCTCTGACTTTTCTATATTCAATTTGAATCTCTAACTACTTAAATGAGGAGGATAACAAAGATAATATTCTTATTTTTTCAAATAGGTAAAATTCTACATGTACTAACTACTGAAGGCAATAGATCACATGCACAAAAAGGGTATATTTCATCGTGATATCAAACCTGAGAATATCTTACTATTGGGTGAGCATATAAAACTAGCTGATTTTGGAAGCTGCAAGGGGATTTTCTCAGAACACCCTTACACGGAATACATTTCCACAAGATGGTATAGAGCACCTGAATGTTTGCTCACTGATGGGTACTATTCCAGTAAAATGGATCTTTGGGGAGTAGGATGCGTCATGTTTGAGGTATTTTATAAATTTTTCTTTTCCCATTACTATTTCGATCAAATTTAAATAATTTTTTTTTCAACATTTTTCTTCTAAAAAACATAGGTTATGAGTCTGTTTCCACTGTTCCCTGGTAACGACGAGCTTGATTAAGTCCATAAGATCCACAATGTACTTGGCACACCAAGCTCGAAGATTCTCGAGGGGTTTTAAAAACATGCAACACATATGGAATTCAATTTTCCACCTAAAAAAGGCACAGGAATAGAAAAATTAGCTCCACACATTCCTAAAGATTGTATTGATCTGATCTAGAAGCTTTTAATCTACGATCCAGAGGAGAGAATCACTGCTGATGAAGCATTGAAGCACCCTTTCTTCAAGGATCTTTATTAAATGGATCAAGACAATCAGCTTTAACTACTCTAAACTACTTTAACGTCTAAAACGAAACTCTCACCTACTAGCAACAGTGGTAAATACAATCGGACACTACCTGAAAACCAATTATTGAACTCAAGTATCAATAACAACAGTATAAACATCCCTCCTGCACATCAGAACAGCAATAATCCTGCAAATCACAACAGCAATTAAACAAACTCAATGTCAAAATTAGAAGCGTCTGTCTAACAGTAATAGCATCTAAACACCATGAAAGGGTTCTAACTCAATAGCAATTCTTCTCAACAACAGCCGTAGAATACATCCAACAACAATTTGAATTCGACTAAATACAATCCCTACAGAGACAGTGCTGAAAATGTATTTTACCCTGTGCTGACGATTAAGAAATCTACGAACCCATATCATAAGAAGAAATCACCTCAACAAATGCTCAGCTCCAATCCATCAGCAGTTGCTCAAATGAAGAAGACATAGCACTAGCAGTATCCTTCTTTCAACTTAAACTTGAAAATCGAAGGAACTTACAAGGATTCCGGAACAGATGAAGAAGGTGAAAATACTAACAATAATAGAAATAAACCTCCATTTTTGCCACCTATTAAAAATCAACCTGCAAATAACAGCAATAACAACAGCTAAAATATGCCTAATAACAATGGCAACAATCCTGGAGGGAATAATAACAATAATATCGAAGCGAAAATAAATCTCTTTAAGAGTTAAAATCCACTGAAATAAAAATCATTCAATAATAACGGAAACAGCAATGGTAATCCAAATAATGCTTAGAACTTCAAACCCAAGAAATCGAAAAAATATAACGATGAATATCTAGTTTTAGGGAAGAAACCACTTTATAAAAATATCTGAAAAAAAGATAGAGAGAATGAGAGAGGCAATGTTAACTGATTTTCGAAGGAATCATTCAATAAATAAGGAGATAGAGTTTTTCTTGTGATAACTCACATTCTCTTATTTTTCTAGAGATGCATAAATGTTGAATTATCTAATAAATATCCTTGGTTTATTTTTTTATTATTAAATCTTTGTCCTGTTTTATCATTGCAAAAATGGATTATTTTTATTGATTATTCTCATATTTAGTCAAATACAATCAAAAAAAGTTCTTTTTAATAACCCAGCTAATGTTCAATTTTAATAAAAACACATAATAAGATAGTTTATAGGTAATCTTAGAACATTCTATACTAAAAATTCAATTTGATTCACTTCAGCATTATCATCAACAAATCAAACAGCACACATATTCACTGCCATTTTTTGAAGAATTCATTATTGTTATCACAGTTGTTGTAGGTATTGGCTTCTCATGCTTCTACAACACTTTTAGTTGTGAAATATAAGTTTTATATGATTTATTATCTTCTTAGGAGAGCTAGTTATTCCTCCGCGAAATGGATTTTATCGGCAATTTCTTATTTATCTGTCAATGTGCTGAATTATCTGAAATCTTCAACTGCTCTGCGGATGGCATATGACCTGAAATTGTAGTCTTTAAATCCATAGCCAGCTCGGAGAATATTCTTAAATAGATCCAGGACCTTTATCTTATGACCTGTCATATTTTTCTAATTCACTTAAAAATTATTCCAAAAATAGCTATTTTGCAAAATTTCTAAGAAAATATTCTTTCAATTTTCTCAAATTCTTTGTGACACAAGGACTCTAAGGGAATATGGACTAAATGCATTTACCAAAGAAAGGAATAGACGAATAGAAAGAGAAATTTCTAAGAAAAAAAGATCCAATAAAACAAATGAAGATTCCATGAATAATTCTTCAAATTGAGGTAAAAATGAGATATCATCTGCTAATAAAAATAAGATGAAGAGTGGTAAATATTGAAAGGGGGAGGGGGGGGGGATGAGGAGGGGATTGTGCTTGTTTCCTTCCCGGCGCCCGCCGCCCCCCCGAGGAGGGGATTGTGCTTGTTTCCAAGAATATTAATATATCAGCGATGAAAAATACGTAATCTAAGTGAATAAATAATAATATTCTGAAACAGATATCCGCTAATTGTCAACGGCTTTTTTTCTAAATATCAATAATCAACCCCTAATATTGCAAGAACAAATAATTTCTGTAAGCTTGATTGGATATTTTTGCGTTGGGGAACCAAACAGATAACTAATAAGTCCCCTCTAATTTTACAAGTGTTCTAAAATCAAGAAATAACGCAATTGCATAATGATACACAAAAATTAGTTAATCACAATCTAATCTTAATTAAGGTGACAAATTATGTTTTAGGCTACTTTGAGCTAAAACAAGTGAAAAGTACTAAACAAGAAAAATAAAATATAAAATAGACTAATTTAGTAGAATGATACAAAAAGAGATATTCAGTAAGATGAATGGAAGCTCTTAAAGTGCTCTTTTAAGATGACAACACAAGATACATGTATTATTTTTAAAGTGGAGAGTTAGATGAATTAAATAATCAAATAAATTCTAATATTTAAGCTATCCCATTACCCATCATTTAGGGTCGAAATTCAAACGATATTTTTTATAACTGCTGGAGAAATTCACGCTTTTTATGATATTATTACGAAGAAAAGTAATAAATTATGTCCAGATTTGGGGAAATTACTTTTTTTTAGCTCTCCCAGAGTCCCTTAATAAACTATTAACATAAAGAAACATTAAAGTTCAAGCTGAAGAGCGCGCGCGTGTGCAACTTCGAAGCTCAAGAAACACTCCTCCCTATTAAGCAAAAAAAAATAGTTCACTCTTAAATATCTTAGCTTTTCATAGAGAACAAAGGACAAAATCATATCCTCATTTTAGCAAGGACATATTGAGTTTCTTCATACTTCTCGCTATCTCGATCAACTTAAGTTCTTGATATTTCAAAGTTTTACCCGCAATGGGCTAGGCTTGCTGCACCCATAAGGGCACAGATCATGTTAGAAACTTTATTTGCTTTTAGAAATAATTTTGCACTTTTGAAAATATTATTTTGAATGCCTTTCTATTGTTTAACTATATGGCAGGCTACACAACTTGAGAACGGCGATGAGTAGAACCTCCAGCAAGTTGATGGTTCTTCTAATAAATAAGTAAAAACAATTTATTAGTTTGCCAATCAAAATTTGTTAGTTTAAATAGAATTATAAAAATTCCCATATTAATGATATCTAAAAACAGTATGTTGTTGTATTTTTACAAGAAGGAAAGAATATAGCCAACAGATGATTCCACTCCTAAGGATAATGCGATTCCAAATGGGACCTCTAACAAAAATATGTACATACAAAACAAAAATTAGCTTAACAATTTTATAAAATAGATTTAGTGAAAATTTAATAATGCCAGTTTGTGGATTGCCAAGAAAAATATAAAAATATAAAAGAATAATGCAATAGCATTGATATTCTTTGATAAAAAAATAAGGATAATTATGAAATATATTGATAATAGGGATAATTATAATTTAATATAAAATAAGGAGAAACTCATAGTAACTAAGACTCATACCTGCAAAAAATAATTCAGGCTAGATTACCAAGGGTTGATTAATACAAATAATAAGATCTATTCAGCCTTTTGATTGATTATCAGAAAATAGCACAAAAATCATGAGAAATAAGAAATTGATTTCTCCAGAAGGATTAATTTCATCCCCCCCCTTAATTGAAATTAAAAAATAAACTAACTTTTTTGAGACATAAAAACTATCATTTTTTCATCATGTTTTTGTTGTTTACTTAGTTAAAACTAGAGCTCCATTATTAAGCACACATTCGGCAATGAAAATGAAGAAGAAAATGATCTAAAATAGGAAAAAAACAATAGTAGAATCGGTCTAATCTCCAATCATAATAACAATGGAAATAATGGTAGTTTAATCGAAATAAATTCACTCTCCAAAAATAAAAGCGAGATCCGAAGTGACAAAGAATCCTAAAAAGCAGGTGCCAATGTCTATCGCTCAAACGGAGAAACATCTACAACACTCAATGGACATGAGAAAAGCCCATTAAAAATATGTACTGAACAAGAAATAGAACAATAAAACGACACTTGCAGTAAAAAAACTACGAAAACCACAGCAGCTGTTATCAATCAGAATAAAAAAGATATTGATTTCTTTATGGATCTTCCAGGGCCTCCTAATCTAAGAGATATCCACAAAGAGGGATCATTACACAACCGAATGTGACCATATTAAGAAACCCGCATTTTTTTAGCTTTTTATTTGAAAATAGATATTTATATAAATCTGTTGGCCTACTGGATAGAGTTACAGCGATCGGAGATTTCAATCTAGTAAACACAATTCAATATTAAATCTACGTACGAACTGATGAAATCCCAAAATGCTTTAAATCTCTCTATCATTTAATAATAAATTTTGGTCAATCCCTTGTAGTTTATAAAAATGCAACAAAAAAGCAATAAATTTTTTTGATGGTATTTTATTCATTGATTTTCCAAAAAGATTCAAAAGTAGTATTTCTCAACAGCAACAAAAATAAGCAAACTTTTGTTTTGGATATTCTATTTTAAGGATGCCAAAATATTCAATTTAATAGAACTTTTATTAAAGATTAGAAAAGCATAATTTTTATCAAAATAATAAGTTACACTCAATATTAGTCTTTCAAATAATTAAAGACGTTAGATTATGAGGAGTGGAGGAGAGTAATAAAAAGATTTAAAAAGAAAAGGCAGATTAGATTGTGTTAGTTGATCATTCCAAGATTAGATTAGTTGAAAAATGAGTATATCATTTTCATCTGCAGTAATAACAGCAGCAATGTGTAATGTTAAGAAGCTCTTTATCCCCCAAACCTCCCCTTTCTGAATTAAATTTCTTGCTTGGAAAATTTATGATAAATATATAATTTTTAGGAGTAATGATTATCTTTAATGTAAAAATCTAGCTTTTTTGCAAAAAAAAATTGATCAAAAAACAAAAATCTTCTGAATCATAAAGGTAAATGCATTTATTCCTCAGATTGAGAAGAATCAAGAAGGTTTTTTTATTTTTCAAGATTATTTAATTTGATTCTAAACAGCAATTCATATAATGCAAGTTAAATGCAGTAATCTAATTTTAGCCTTCCTCCTTTTTACTAATGCTGCTTTTAAAAGCATTCTTTGCGGCGACCACTTTTTGGTAATTTAATAATGATTCCTTCAAGCAGGTGACTTTAAATAAGTTTAAGAGCAACTATCTGCTGCTAGTTTCCTGCAATCCTGCAAGTTTTAAGGTAATAAAACACCGAATTTTTTAGTATGCGAAAAGTAAGTTTTATGACAACAGAATAAGATAATGCGAGTTTTCCGCTGTGTTTTGGATACTTTAATTGATTTTTTTTTGGAAAATCAATCTCAAGCAATCATCTGACATAAGTCAAGAAAAGATATTTTCAAGCTTCGGAGTAAGAAAAATCTTATTTGGAAATTAATTATTTTTGGGAGGAGTAATACAGAAGGACTGGATAGATTTAGCTAATAAGAATAATTAAAAAGAAAAGTAATCAACAAACTGAGAAATAAACCAACAGATTTTAGGATAGGAAGTTCAATAAGGAGTGTAGAATAGTAGATCTTCAAAAAATGGATGGGTTAAGTGTGAGTCCATTAAAGAAGATAAATAGCATGAATCAATCAGAAAATCACAAAATTAACCATGGAATATCTCTAAAAGGTATTAATAAATGGCTATTGAGATTTGAAGAAAAGAAACTAGAAGAGGAGTACAGCAAAAGCCAATAGAGCGTGCTAAGCTAATATTCCTTAAAAGTATTCATAATCACTGTGATCCCACTCATTTGTACTGCAGTTATGCTCCCTTTCGAAGAGTTATCTACAAGCAACCCCACTAAACTCTACATTTATTATTCCATTCCTATTTTAGTCTTTCTCTTAAATATTGGATTTTTAAAGATATTCCCCCAGTTCTTTGATTGGTCGCATACAATAGTCGCTTTGATTTTGCATGGGCTGATCGCTTGGAGACTCATTGATAGAGATATTACAACATTCTCATCTTTCAGTGAATTCTACAAAGGATTCATCATAGCGAATATTTATGTTTTTTTGTATATTTCTGCAAGGTTCCTGACAAAAATCTTCATAATTCTTGCAATTAATATTTCAGCGATTTTTTTGTTTCCGAACCATACAAATGGCTGGATAATAGCAATCGCTTAGACGTTTCTGATGCTATTGCTAGTGATTAAGTCTCACAATGAAGATTCAATTAAACGAGAGCTATTTTTTAGAACGAGAAAACAGAACCTTTGGGAATCGATTATTGAAGATTTTCTGCCAATCAGCTTGTTTGTGGTAAAATTAGATAAAATTACGCAAAGAATAGAATTTGTTCAAGCAAATAAATGTGCTAAAAAGAAGCTCAAAATACACTCTGATGACGAATTACAAAGGTTCTTGGACTCAACTAGAATTGAAATTTAAGAAAATAGTTCGAATAATTTTCTTCAAGGGAATACTTATGCCTAAAATAAAGATTTCGGGGCAGGGTTTCTAGAAAAATAACTGCTTTAAACTCATAGATAAGTGGCTTTTGATGATAATAGAGAGAGCGGTAATTTGGTTTCTCCAAAACCTCCTTTGCATTTTATTCTACCAAAGGGTAAATTTGGATCATAACCAGCAGCATTGAATTTACAGTCTTAGAGAAGTGGCGTCGCTTCCCCAAGAAATCATGGCAAACAAGGTACAAATAGCCATTCTGCATAAGACTTAACCAATAGTGGATCTGTTAATTTTGGTTCTCTGAATTCATAATAAAAAAATTCAAGATAAAAAGTCTCACTAAAAGCACTGTTGAAGAGCAAACTTCTGAAAGAAGCAGAAACAAAGGAACAGACATAATAATACAACTCTTATTAAGATGATTTTGAGGTATTTGTTGGTAATTGGATTGAGAAGAAGGAAGAAATAGCTAAGAAACTTAATATCAAGATATTCTGTTTCCCTTTGTTAGAGAACTACGCTGTTGTGACCATCGAGAATGAAAGTGCAAAATCAAAGCTTAAAAAGTAAGAAAAAAAGAATGAATTTAGAGCTAATTTCTGGAAAAAAATCACTTATCGAGTCGAAGCGGCAACTTGCTAACTCGTGAAGAAACTCTCAAATCAAGTTAAAGTTATTGGCAAGGTAGATGCCACTCTCTCAAAGAAAATCAAAGAAATCTTATAAATCGGATATTAATTGTTGATCCTAACGCGCAATGCTAATGACTATCTTCCTGAATAGGAATCAAATCAAAATTAAAATAAAACTAATCACACAAATTTAGCCAATTCAATGGGAATCAATTTTAATTTACAATAATAATCAAATTATTTAGGAATTCCAGCAATGAATGGGTCTTAAATTAATGTAAATGGATCTGAGGGCTTGTAATAATCGCAGATTGAAATGGGAAACTCATAATTAATAACATACGGTGCAGAATCTGTGATGATTTCAACTAATTTCCATGGAAAATAAACTTTTGCTAATAATTCTAAGAATAAGCATACTCTAGAAGTTTTAACTTTCAGCCCATTAAAAGAATTAAACGCTTGGTTGAGTGTCTTAGATGCTCGGATTCAATCTAAGAAATTAGAAGTCGTCACTGATGTTTCAAAGAATCTCTAGAATATCGCCAACGATAAAGATAAATTCAATAGGATTTTATATAATGTCTTAGATAATGCTGTGAAATACAGTCCGATCTACGGTAAGCTCATGATCACAATGGAATACAATAATACAACACCTGAAACATTAGAAATCCATGTGATAAATAACTTAAATTCTGAATGTGACAGCATATTACTATCTAAAGATCTTGATTAATGTATCACAGGAGATTAACTTGTAGATCCCTCCAGTAATTAACATGAATTGAGATTAGGTATCCCTGTATCGAAGAAATTACTCTCAATTATTGGCCCTTATGATTACTTCAAGCATACTGTAAGTACTGAGTAATTAGATCTTATGTTTAGTGTCTTTACAGATGTCGAAATACTGAAACCTATGTAATAGCCTTAATAGGATTAGACAAAGAAGAAAATGATCTCCCATGCATAGAGTTCATTTTTATCGAAAAGCTACTTGGTTTCAGCTAGAAATTCTTAGGTTTCATCTGGTTTTATGTACTAGAACGACTGGATTTTTCCAAGAACAACTGAAAATTTAGATTAATCTACAGTGAAGAATTCCCTTGTGAGATTTACAGCACCTTAGAATGTAACAAACGCTTCAAGGAAGGTAATGATATCTCAAAGCAACTCCTTTTTAGTTGGAGGAGGAGCAGGAGAAGAAGATTAGGACGAAATGAATGAAGAAATTGAAGAAGAAGCGAGCCATAATTAAGATAATTTGAGTGAAGAATAATTTTCAAAACAACTCAAACTTCTGCAATTAAATAAAATTCAGAAAATAAGCTCCTCTACTAGAGAAGGAAACAGTCTCCTTAACACTCCAAATCCATCCTTCTAATATTTCGGAGAACCTAAACAAAAATAGGAAGATTTATCACTTAAATCTGATGCTTTATTAGCAAAAGATATTCCTATTAGAAAAATATCATAAACTATTTTTCTAACATCAAAAAACAGCAATAACAACAATACTAATAATACTCATAAACATAATCTTATTTCTTAACCTCATTTCACAGAATTAGCTCCTTCAGATGAAGAATTAAAACAAGTGAAAGGTATTCAAACATAAGCAAAATAATAACAAATAATAGGTGAAGGCACTGCTGAGAGTAATTTTGATAGTAGTTCAGGACTTGTAAGCATGGCTAAAGCTAAAAATCACTAAAATCAATAGAATTTTTTAACACCCAATTTTCAAAGTCATTATTCACCATCGCCTTCTTTAATCGATTTCAATTTAGAAAACATGAGCACGTCTAGATTACTTCTGAGAGGTGCTTTTCATTCAGGAATAAAGAAAATAGATTCAGTAGAAAATCATAATAACTTAATGGAACAGACAATATAAAGTAAATCATCAAGTGGAGAAGAAAAGCAGATTATTGGAGATAATAAAAGTAGTGATAATTCAGGAAGATCTTAAATTTAACCAGAATCTTAAGAATGTATTCCAGATGAAAAAAAGGAACAATAATGGAATTTAAATTCAAATAGATAACTGACTAAACCTCACCAAACAGCTGATAGTATATCATAAATCAATCATTAGAATCTTGAGAGTGAAGAAGGAATTTCCAATATTTTGTAAAATTCTGTTTAGCCATTGGGGAATTCATTAACCGCTCAACATCCATATTTATCTTGCGTTACAGATAAAGAAGCTTTTTCACAATTGAATTACCAGGGAAATCATTTAATTCCTAAGAAGTTATACAATAAATAAAGATCAAATTAATTATCCCCCTCAAAGCTTCCAGTGAATAGAAAATCTAGTAGATCTGATTCACAACCAAACTAATAATAGAGCTATTACTAACAGGACTAAGAAGTGGAATCTTAAAATCAAGGAAGTTCGGATGCTTCAAATGGTATTGATGAACAAGGTCCAGATTCATTCAAAAAAACAACAGATTTTGCAATCCTTCAAAAATATGGGATGGCTGATTTTTAAACTATTTTTTAACCTTTCTAGCATTCCAAAACAACTAGGGAATACCCAGATACATCTGATCCTTCCCATAAACAATACTAAACTTCAACTAACTCTACTTCTCTTTCACGTTGAAAGAATATTTAAATTCTTGTTTTTTTATTGTAATAAAAAAGGAATAATTTCTTAAAATAACTTTCAGATTTTTATTTGGATTCAAACTATTGTTGCTGTGGTGAAAGAGTTAAATACATTTTAAAAAGAAAGAAACATACTTTTAGTTCCCGCATAATATGTTAGAATATTATTAATAATTCTTCAAAATTTTTGTTTTTATTGTTTCATTTTAATAATCACAAAAAATCTACAATATAATTGCAAGAGAATATTTTCTAGAGGTAATTTTAGAGAATTTGATTATCATTCTTAGTGTATTCTCTTTGATCTCAAATCTAAAGGCAGATTTATTTCAATAAATGATTAATGATTAATTAAAACCATCGAATTCAAATAAATAATAATAATAATAATAATAATAATTTATCCAATTTAAATCGAAATAATTTAAAGATTTCTAAACCAATTTTGAATGGTTAGATTTATTTTTGTATTATTTATTCATTTAAATGGACAAAAATCCATAATTTAATGATCAGATAATTTTATACTTAATTATAATGATATTAATCACCCATCTCCTCCCCCCCCCCTCTCTTTATTTTTCTTTTTTTCCACTT
>Ga0302271_10002730_pt1 | contig 15621 bp, 12 predicted proteins | sample III_Bog_N1_1_FD_198767 | JGI IMG/M metagenome (GOLD analysis project Ga0302271, IMG submission 198767) | Peat permafrost microbial communities from Stordalen Mire near Abisko, Sweden - III_Bog_N1_1 | ecosystem: Environmental > Terrestrial > Soil > Wetlands > Peat | place: Sweden: Abisko... | reverse complement strand
AGGATGAGCCTGAATAAATTCCAGCCTTTTTATTGCTCCCAGAGTCATAGCCATGGGAAGCGATTTTGCATATATCTGTGAGCGCAGATTGTAACGGAGATAGTTAATAACATCCTTTGTACTTGCAACGAATCCGCCAATTCCTGCCATCGATTTTGCGAATGTTGCAAAGTAGATGTCAACCTGGTCCTGTACACCGAAATGTTCGCCGGTACCACTGCCGGTGGCCCCCATAGTTCCAAAACCATGAGCATCATCAACAAGAAACCGAAACTGGTAATTCTTCTTCAGGGCAGCAATTTTATCGAGTTTCCCAAGATCGCCTGCCATACCAAATACACCTTCTGTAATCACAAGAATTCCGCCCCCCGATTCCTCTGTGATCTTTTGAGCTCTTTGAAGCTGTTTTTCGCAACTCTCCATATCGTTATGCGGAAATACAAATCTCTTTCCCATATGAAGGCGGAGGCCATCCATAATACAGGCATGTGACTCGGAATCATATACAATAACATCATGTCTGTCAACGAGGGCATCTATAATTGATACCATACCCTGATATCCAAAATTAAGAAGATAAGCATCTTCCTTGTGAACAAACCGGGCAGCCATTTCTTCAAATTTTTCGTGAGTTGAGCTGTGCCCCGACATCATCCTGGCACCCATTGGAGCTGCCAGACCAAATTTTGCAGCGGATTCAGCATCAACCTTTCGAATTTCGGGTTGATTTGCAAGTCCCAGATAATTATTAAGACTCCAGGTAAGAACCTCTTTACCTCTGAATTTCATATGGGGAACAATTTCTCCCTCCAGTTTTGGAAATGCAAAATACCCATGCCCGAAATCCTGGTATTGCCCTATTGCACCTCTGTTTTTCTTGATCTTTTCAAATATATCCATTATCATTTCCCTTTGTAAAAATTTTCACAAAATTACAGATAATCAAACTTATCATAATACCTATTTATACCTAATTTCTAATTTTTGTTATGCAGTCTTGCAGACATGCAGTCTTGCATGTCAAATTCATGAACCCGGTTGCCTATTTCTTTTTGCCATCTCTGTATTTCGGCGCCTCCCTTAAATTGGCCACAATGTATTTTCTTAACAGCGGTTCCCCCTTTCCCCTTGAAAGTGTCCCGGTATAATAAAAGCATAATTATTACGTTTTTATGCCTGGAATGAAATTTTTTCTGTAATTTTGCGCAACAATTTTTTTTATGAGATTCAGATTACACATTGTCCTTATTATTCTGGTTTTGCTAAGCTCCTGCGGTGAGTATGAAAAATTACTGAAGAGCACGGATTTTGATCTTAAAAAGGCTAAAGCAAAAGAGTATTATGATAAAGGCGAGTACGTCAAGACTACTGAACTTCTGACACAGATCCTACCACGATTCAGGGCTACAGAAGAAGCTGAAGAACTTAACTGGATGAATGCCCAGAGCTATTTTGGAATGAAGGATTACTTTATGGCAGGCAGCACTTTTAAAGTATTTAATGAACAGTTCCCTTTTGGCAAACATGCAGAAGAGGGTAATTATATGGCGGCATTATGTGACTATAATATCTCGGCACGTCCGGAACTTGATCAGGAAAACACCAAAAATGCAATTGAAGGCTTTAACATCTTTCTGAATAAATTTCCGAATAGCTCCAGGGCTGAAGATTCTAAAAAACGGATAACTGACCTTCAGGATAAGCTGGTGGAAAAATCATATTTGAGCGCAAAGCTATACTACGATATGGAACAATACAAGGCTGCTTCAATAGCTTTAACCAATAGTCTTAAAGAATACGCAAATACAAAATACAGGGAAAAGATGATGTACCTTAAATTGAATTCACTTTTCCAATATGCTGAACTCAGTTATAAGAATAAGCAAAAGGAGCGGTACCAGGCAACACTTGATGACTATTATTCTTTTATGGAAGAATTTCCAAAAAGCACATACTCAAGAGATGTAAATACTATATTTCAGAAAACAAATAAATTTTTAAAAGCAGGAATTCCCGACAGCGGAGTAAAATAATCAATATATTTATGGATTACAGAAAATCAGTAGCACCAGTAACAACCGTTACACGCAATCTGGACCTGATGACTCAGGGCACCGGAAACATCTATGAAACAGTAATTGTTGTTTCCAGAAGATCAAACCAGATATCTGTTGAGATGAAACAGGAATTAAACAAGAAATTAGAAGAGTTTGCATCTTACAGTGATAACCTGGAGGAAGTATTTGAAAACCGTGAGCAAATTGAGATTTCAAAATTCTATGAACGGCTTCCAAAACCAACTCTTATTGCATTACAGGAACTTGAAGAAGGTAAAATATTCTACAGAAACCCTGAAAATCCTGTTAAACAGAAATAATATTTAGCATTACGATGCTGAAGGGCAAAAACATACTTATCGGCATAACCGGAGGTATTGCAGCTTATAAAACTGCAACTATCATCCGGTTGCTCGTTAAGGATGGCGCTGATGTAAAAGTCATTATGACAGATCATGCGAAAGAATTCATTACCCCTCTTACCCTGGCAACTTTATCAAAAAACCCCATCCTTACTGAGTTCTTCAATCCGGGTAACGGTGAATGGAACAGCCATGTGGATCTTGGTTTGTGGGCAGATTTATTTCTGATTGCTCCTGCCACTGCAAATACTATTGCTAAAATGGCTGCCGGAATCGCTGATAACTTACTGCTTACTACTTATTTATCAGTACGTTGTCCGGTATTCATCGCCCCTTCCATGGATATGGATATGCTGAACCATCCAGCTACAACAATAAATATTGAGACACTGAAAGCATTTGGAAATTCCATTCTCGAGCCTGCAAGCGGAGAACTTGCCAGTGGGCTTTCAGGTAAGGGCAGGATGGCTGAGCCTGATGAAATTGTAAAAGAGATCAGGAACTTTTTTACAAAAAAAAAAACTATAAGCCTCTGAAAGGCAAACATCTTCTTATCAATGCCGGGCCAACTCGTGAACCTCTTGATCCTGTCCGTTTCCTAAGCAATTATTCTTCCGGTAAAATGGGTATTGCACTTGCCGATGCCGCCATAGAGTTTGGAGCAAGTGTTGATCTTGTACTTGGCCCTGTAAATATCATTCCGCGAAATAGTTCAGTAAGGATAATAAATGTCACAACAGCTGAAGCGATGGCTGAAGAGTGCGTATCCCGATTTGCAACCTGTGATATAGCTGTACTTTCTGCTGCAGTTGCAGATTTCACTCCTGTAATAGTTCGTGGGAAAAAGATTAAGAAAAAATCCGGGGAAGAGGAAATTATTCTAAGACTTAAACGGACAACAGACATTGCAGAAACTCTTGGCAAGATAAAAAAACCATCCCAGATGCTTGCCGGATTTGCACTTGAAACTGACAACGAACTTGGAAATGCAAAAGAAAAATTACTAAGGAAAAACCTGGATATTATAGTATTAAATTCGCTTAATGAAGACGGAGCGGGATTCGGATACGATACAAACAAGATCACAATAATTGACCGGAACAATAATATTGATAAATTTGAGTTGAAATCAAAAGAGGAAGCCGCTATTGATATTCTGAATAAAATTGTTTCAATGCTTAAATAAATGACGGGCTAATAATGGAGTACCGATTCAAATATTATCTCATTTTTTCCCTGCTTCTATTCCCGTGTGTCATTAATGCACAGGAGCTGAATTGCAATATTCAGATCTCTGCGCAGAGAATCCAGGGATCTAACCGTCAGGTATTTGAGAGTATGCAGCGTGATCTATATGAGTTCATGAATAATACAGTTTGGACAAACCATGTCTTTAGCTACGCCGAAAGAATCGATTGCAATATTCTTATCAACCTTTCCGATCAGCTTTCCGCAGATGAATTCAAAGGAACAATACAGATTCAGCTTAGCCGGCCTGTTTTCAATACCACCTATAAATCCACAATGCTGAATTTCATTGACAACAGCTTTCAGTTCAGGTATGTTGAATTTCAACCGCTGGAGTTTGATCCAAGTACATACAGGTCAAGTCTTGTTTCAGTTCTGGCTTACTATACTTACATGATTCTGGGATTTGACTATGACTCTTTTTCTCCACTCGGAGGCACCGAGTTTTTCCAAATGGCAGAGAAAATCGTAACAACTGCGCAGAATGCTCCTGAACCCGGCTGGAAACCTTACGATGGATCGAGGAACCGGAACAGGTACTGGCTTGTAAAAAATGCTCTCGATAAAGAATATGAAGGTGTAAGACAGTTTCTCTATGATTATAATATGAATGGTCTTGATAAAATGGAATCAAGGGTCGCTGAAGCCAGAACCAGTATGGTTGAAAGCCTCAAACTAATCCAGGATGTCTACAGGAAGAAACCCGATCCATTCATGTACATTGTGCAGGTTGTTATGGATGCAAAGTCCGATGAACTCATTAATATTTTTACTGAGGCATTTCCGGAGGAAAAAAGCCGCGTAGTGCAGATCCTGACTGAAATTGACCCTGCAAATAAGACAAAATATGAAAAGATCAATTCAGCAAATGTTCCATAATACTCTTTTATGCTCATAAAACTGTACGTTCAGAATTATGCTCTTATTAAAGAACTGGACGTTGAACTTGATAACGGACTGACAATTATTACCGGTGAAACAGGAGCCGGTAAATCTATCCTTTTAGGTGCTCTTTCGCTTATTCTTGGAACACGGGCAGATTCCTCTGTACTTCTCGATAAAAATGAGAAATGCATCGTGGAAGGGACATTCCGTATTGAAGAATACGACCTCAATGAGTTTTTTATTTCCAATGAGCTTGATTATGAGACTGTCACTACTATGAGAAGAGAAATAAACCCTGCCGGAAAATCCAGGGCTTTTATTAACGATACTCCTGTTACAGTTAATTTGCTTAAAGAACTTGGAGACAGACTTATAGATATTCATTCTCAGCATCAGACACTTATGCTAAATGATAACTCATTCCAGCTAAATCTGATTGATTCATTTTCAGGTACTGCCAAACTGAAAACTACTTACAGGGAGACCTACTTTAGCTGGCGTAAGCTAAAAAAAGAATATATAGCAATTAAAGAGAAAGCTGATAAAAACAAGGCTGATCTGGAGTATTACCAGTTCCAATATAACCAGCTGGAGGAAGCCAGGTTGAACCCTGGTGAACAGGAAGTACTCGAAGCAGAACAGGAATTGCTTGGGCACACCGAAGAGATAAAGCTGGCATTAAGCACTTCTTCGAATCTTTTTTTTGCTGAAGGAAATTCTGTTCTGTCAATGCTCAGGGAAGTCAAATCCAATCTCGGAAGGATCAGAACATTCCTGCCAGGAGGTGAGAGTATGTTGTCAAGAACTGAGTCAGCACTGATCGAACTTGACGACCTTGCCGCTGAAATAGAGAAACTGTCTGTTTCCATGGAAGCTGATCCCCAGCGTCTTGCTCAGGTTAACAACCGTCTTGATAATATCTACTCCCTTATTCAGAAACACCATGTAAATAATCTGAATGAGCTCATAAGGAAAAAAGATGAGATAAAAAATCTTATCAGTTCTATTGTTACCAGCGATGAACGGCTTACTGAACTGGAAACACTTCTGAAAAATAAAGCCGATTCACTGATGACCATTTCTGAAGACATATCTGATAGAAGAAATAAAGTATTGCCTGAAATTGAATCAAGAGTCACAGCATTGCTCAGACAACTTGGAATTCCAAATGCAAAGTTCAGAATATCCCTCTCCCGTCTGAGTGAATTTACTCCGACTGGCATCGATCAGGCCGACTTTCTGTTCTCGGCAAACAAACAGATAGAACCCGAAAACCTCGCTAAAATCGCTTCCGGTGGAGAATTGTCAAGAGTTATGCTTAGCCTGAAATCATTGCTGACAAGGAACAATAATCTGCCTACGATAATTTTCGACGAGATAGATTCAGGAGTATCCGGTGAGGTTGCTGACAAAGTAGGACAGATATTATCGGGAATGGGGAAATATATGCAGGTGATTAATATTACGCATCTTCCACAAGTCGCTTCTCGTGGAACCCGACACTATCATGTTTATAAAGATGATACAGATAACTCAACATTCACCCGTGTTAAATTGTTGTCACCTGAAGAAAGAATACTTGAGGTTGCCAGATTGTTGAGCGGAAGCGAGATTACTGAGACTGCAATGAAAAATGCACGCGAACTTCTGAAAGCAGGAATCAATTAGATAAATTCTTAATCCAAATTACATGAAAGAAGGACTATTAAAAGGTAAAAAAGGTATCATTTTTGGTGCATTGAATGAGAAATCTATCGCCTGGCAGGTTGCATTGAAAGCATGGGAACAGGGCGCCGAACTGGTGCTTACCAATTCTCCGGTAGCTTTAAGACTGGGAAATATTAAGGACCTGGCTAAAATAACGGGGAGTCAGGTAATTCCTGCAGATGCCACAAAAATGGATGAAATTGAGAATCTGCTATCTGAAAGCATAAAAATTTTTGGTGGCAAGTTTGATTTTATCCTTCATTCAATCGGGATGTCGCCAAACGTGCGGAAAGATATACCATATGAACAGACCAGTTATGAAAACATGCTGAAAACATTCGATATCTCAGCCCTGAGTTTTCACCGTGTACTTCAGACTGCCTACAAACTGGATGCATTAAAAGAGTGGGGATCGGTCGTTGCATTGTCTTATGTCGCAGCTCAGAGAACACTTTCAGGCTACAATGATATGGGTGATGCCAAAGCTCTTCTTGAATCCATTGCACGTAGTTTCGGATATATATATGGTCGCGACAGGAAAGTAAGAGTAAATACTGTTTCGCAATCACCAACAGCTACAACAGCAGGAGGCGGTATTCATGGTTTTGATTCTCTCATCGATTTTTCTGAGAGGATGTCACCTCTTGGCAATGCTACTGCGGAGGAATGTGCTGACTACTGCGTTGCCCTGTTCTCGGACCTCACACGTAAGGTAACAATGCAAAATCTTTTCCACGACGGCGGGTTCTCAAGTATGGGTATGAGCCTTAAAGCCATTGAACAATACCAGAAAAGTTTCGAAGACTGTAATTAATACAACAGGTAAATAAGTATAAACACCTATTTTTCAGGCGACTTGCTATACAGTGAGTCGCTTTTTTTATATTTGATCGGAACATAAATCCGGACCCAATGATAAAAATATTACTCCTGATTATATTTTACTTCACTTTTCCTCTGGTAATCATTTATATGTGTAAGAGGTGGTCAGTCCTGAAAAAATTAGGATCAATTGTGCTTGCTTATGGATTTGGACTAATTTTAGGGAGTATTGGTATTCTGCCTCATGGTAGTGAAGCCTACAGACTTGATTTGCAGGGCAGAGCTGCAATCCCTGATACCGAAATGCAGGCACTTCTTGGTTCAGGAACAATAAGTCAGGGTGACAGTTATGTAAATTCAATCGCATCAACTCAGGATTTGTTAGTCTCAATCATTGTTCCACTATCTTTTCCACTACTTCTCTTTTCGCTAAATATTAAAAGATGGCTTCGTTTTGCCAGGGAAGGATTTATTTCAATGATTCTTGCATTGATCTCTGTTATTGCCATAGTCTCATCGGGCTATTTTATTTTCAAGAATGTTGTTCCGGACTGCTGGAAAGTTGCCGGTATGCTGGTTGGAGTTTACACAGGGGGAACACCAAACCTTGTATCCCTAAAGGTTGCTCTGGGAGTAGATCCTAACCTTTTTGTCATGACAAGTACTTATGATATGATTGTTGGTGCAATCACAATTATTTTCTTTATAACTATTGGGCCACGAATATTCAGGGCAATTTTACCCCCTTTCAAACATCATGGAGATACTGAAGTTACTGATGAGATGATTGAAGAAGCTGAGAGCTTTGAAGATTTCTCAGGTATGTTTAGAAAAGGACGGATTTTGCCTCTTCTAATGGCATTAGGAATTGCGCTTCTCATATTTATAGCCTCGTTTGGTATTAGTTTGCTGCTTCCAAAGGTTTCGCAGATGGTTGTGGTAATTCTCTCGATAACAACACTTGGTATATTGGGATCTCTAATAAACTGGATAAACAAAATTGAAAAGTCATTTCAGCTGGGAATGTATTTTATCCTGGTGTTTTCATTTGCTGTGGCTTCGATGGCTGACCTTAGAGTAGTATTCAGTATAGGATTTCTTGGTCTTTTTGCTTATATCTCATATGCTTATTTTGGTACATTAATTCTGCATATACTGCTTTCTAAAATTTTCAAGGTAAATGCCGATGACTTTCTGATAACAACTACTGCCTTTGTATTTTCTCCACCATTTGTCCCTGTCGTTGCCGGGGCTCTTAAAAACAAGGATGTAATTATTACAGGGATTACTGTTGGAATTATTGGCTATGTAATAGGCAATTACCTTGGAGTTGGATTAGGGTACTTTCTGAAGGGATTCTAAAAGAAGGCCTCTCCCTAAATCCCTCCCCCAAGAGGGAGGGACTTTATGAACTATTTGATTTGCATGTCATCCCCCGCTCTCCTGGGAGCGGGGGACAGGAGGGGGTGAGGCTATCAAATTCTATTAAAAAAGCTGAACTCCTCAGAATTCAGCTTTTTTATTACATTGCAAATTGTTTTCTAAAACAAATAATTCAACCCGATCGAAAATCCGATATTTCCATCCTGCTCATCGAATGCCTTTCCGCAATCAATTGCAACAACAAAATTCTGATTCATTACAAGCATTATACTTGCACCTGCGCTCTGATGTAGTTTGTCAGGCCCTGGTTTAAAGTAATCGGAATAATTTTCGGATGGATAGTTTGCACTGAAAGTACTCTGAAGATCAGCAGGGAGCTTAATATCTTTTGTTACACGTCCAAAATCATAAAATGCATTAAGTCCAAGATAGCAATCCTGTTTCAGGAATCTGAAATACAAGGGTTTCCAGCGAAGCTCAACATTTCCCATAATGAATGCATCACCGACAACCCTGTCCCTGAGAACACCTCTTAAAGTTTTTGAACCTCCCAGCCCGTCAGACGTAGCTCCTGTTAGTCTTGAGGTGATTACCTGCGACTGGTAGAAAAAAGGCGTATGACCAGAAATTGTAGCCTGGTAACCGAGACGGTAAACAAATGACAGATTCTTTTCAATTAATGTAAAATATTGACGATGTATAATATACAGTTTTGAGAATCCCCAGTTATTCCCGAGAAACTTGGGAGCAGCCTCAATGCCTATCTCAGTCCAGATACCTTTCATAGGGTTCGGTCTGTTATCGCGACTATCCCACATCAGTCCCGCTTTGACTGTATTTATCCAGCCACCGTTAGCTTCATCAGTTGGAATCAGGCCAAGAACCTGATACCGTTCAAAGAGACCAGGTTCTGCATCAACAGTGGGTAATTTATCCTTTTTACCCTTATTGAGCCTGTTGATATCCACGGAACTAACCGTAAAATCCTGAAATGCAAAACCTGCGCTCCATTTCAGGTGATCACCGGAAAGTGTGCCTTTAAAATCGTTTTTAAATCTGAACTGGTTTTTCTGCAAGCGATAAAACATTCTTGTTCTGTATATGTCGGCACCTGATTTATCGTCCATCCAATCTTTATTATAAACAGATTCATAGCCGTTGAACCCGTAAAAAGGATTCGCCTGGTCGGGAAGATAACTAAGGTCAGTTATTGATTCAACTCCTTTAATAAGATGATTGGATTCGTACATAAATCTGTATATACCGCTACCTTTTGTATATCGGGATATCTCTGTATAAGTGTGATCAAGCCATCCGGGGTATTTACTGCCATCGCCATAATTGAAAAACTCGGCCAGAGCTCCATACTGAAATCCCAGGTCCGAGTCATAAGTAATTGCAGGGAGTGCGCCTCCGAACTTCCATCCGGTCTTAACCTTTTTCTCCTGTGCCGACACAGAAAGTACAAGTATAGAAAAAAGCAAGACTAAAAAGGTCTTTTTCATAAGTCATAGGTTTGGTTAGTACCGTTAAAGATAAAGAAAAATGGAAATAACAGTCATTTTTTTTAATATTTGCTACCTTAGAACCTTAATTATACGACTAAATGCTTACGGGGTTACTTATTAAAAATATTAAGTGTCTTGTCCAGACAGAGCAGGTGCCAAAATTGAAGGTCGCTGGTGATTATATGTCTGAAATTCAGATAATAGAGGATGCATATCTATATATTGTTAACGGGACTATTAACGATTTTGGAACGATGAAAGAGTTTCAGAAAGGTCAGATCCTCCTTCAGAATCAGGATATTGAGACTATTGATGCTTCTGGAAGATTTGTTTTTCCTTCATTCTGCGATTCTCATACTCATCTGGTATATTCGGGCAGCCGTGAAATAGAATACATTGACAAGATAAAAGGATTATCGTATGAAGAAATAGCTAAAAGAGGAGGAGGAATACTTAATTCAGCAAAAAAACTTCATGAAACTTCAGAAGATGACCTTTATAATCAATCTATTGCAAGGATAAATGAAATAATTGCTTCAGGGACTGGAGCCGTGGAAATAAAAAGTGGTTATGGACTAAATCTGAATGATGAGCTGAAGATGCTGAGAGTAATCAGAAGAATCAAAGAGAATAGTCCCATCGAAGTCAGGGCTACTTTTCTAGGAGCACATGCTATTCCCGATGAGTACAAAAATAAACGGGAAAAGTATGTTGATCTTATTATCAACGAAATGATTCCGGTCGTAGCTTCAGAGGATCTTGCAGATTTTGTGGATGTTTTCTGCGACAGGGGCTTCTTCACGGTGGAGGATACTGAACGCATACTTATGGCAGGAATAAAATATGGACTTCTTGCAAAACTCCATGCAAATGAGCTGGATTATTCAGGTGGGATACAGACCGGGATAAAATACAACGCACTTTCTGTCGATCACCTCGAATTTACAGGAGATGAAGAAATTGAAGCACTTCTCGGATCGGAAACTATGCCTACTTTACTTCCAGGATCTGCCTTTTTCCTGGGTATGCCTGATCCCCCTGTCAGAAAAATGATACAAGCAGGGTTGCCAATTGCTCTTGCATCTGATTATAACCCCGGATCATCTCCTTCGGGTAATATGAAACTCATAATGTCTCTGGGATGTATTAAATTGAAGATGCTGCCTGAAGAGGTAATAAATGCTGTAACGATAAATTCAGCTTATGCAATGGGTATTTCGGATACACACGGCTCAATTGCAAGAGGCAAAGTGGCTAATATATTTATTACCAAAAAGATACCTTCATATGAATTTATGCCGTATGCTTTTGGAAGTAACCTGATCGAGACAGTAATTCTTAAAGGGAAAATATGTCTACCGTCTCCTTAGTTTCTTGCCCCCCAACCCCGAAAGGTGAGAAGTTTTACCCCCCAACCCCCCCAAGGGGGGGCTAAAAGGTGAGTCAGAATTTACCCCCCTTTAGGGAGGCAGGGGGGCAAAAAACAAAAAGAAATGGCAGGGGGGCAAAATAATAATATTATTAATGATGGAGAAGAAGATAATCGAATGTGTTCCGAATTTCAGCGAAGGCAGGGATATGGGAATAATCAAACAGATAACTGATGCTATTGAATCTGTGGAAGGTGTTAAATTGCTTGATGTTGACCCCGGGAAAGACACGAACAGAACTGTAGTGACTTTTGTAGGAAGTCCCGATGCTGTTTCTGAAGCTGCATTTCGCTCTGTTAAAAAGGCATCTGAGGTTATTGATATGTCAAAACATCACGGGGCACATCCACGGATGGGCGCTACAGATGTCTGTCCATTTGTACCTGTTTCAGGAATTACCATGGAAGAGACTGTTACGGTTGCTCATAAAGTGGCACAAAGGATTGGTAATGAATTAGGTATACCTGTTTATTGTTATGAGAATGCCGCCACAAAACCTGATAGAAAAAACCTGGCAAACTGCCGGTCGGGTGAGTATGAGGGACTCAGGAAAAAACTCTCAGATCCTGAATGGAAGCCAGATTTCGGACCTTCTGTATTCAATGAGCGTTCGGGTGCATCTGCTGTTGGAGCGCGGGACTTTCTAGTTGCATTTAATGTTAATCTGAATACTACCTCAACCAGACGAGCCAATGCTATAGCCTATGATGTAAGAGAAAAAGGAAGGCCAAAAAGGGAAGGCAATACTGTTACAGGGAAAATACTTAAGGATGAAAAGGGTGAAAAAATCATGACTCCGGGTTCCCTGAAATCAGTCAAGGCCATCGGCTGGTATATTGAAGAATATGGAATAGCACAGATATCTATGAACCTTACAAACATTGCCGTGACACCTGTTCATATAGCATTCGATGAAGTATGCCGCAAGGCTGATGCCAGGGGGGTGAGAGTCACTGGATCTGAACTTGTCGGATTGATTCCTCTAAAATCATTACTTGATGCCGGACGCTATTTTCTCTCAAGGCAGCAGCTCTCGGCCGGAGTGTCTGACGATGAGCTGATAAAAATAGCCATAAGGTCAATGGGATTAAATGACATACATCAATTTAAACCGGAAGAAAAAATAATTGAATTAGTTATGGCTGATAAAAGTGAACATAAACTGATCGACATGAATCTGAAAGCATTCATGGATGAAACTGCTTCTGATTCACCTGCACCGGGCGGAGGATCAGTTTCTGCATATTTAGGAGCACTCGGTGTTGCACTTGGCACTATGGTTGCGAACCTTTCGGGACATAAGAGAGGATGGGACGACAGGTGGAAAGAGTTCTCAGACTGGGCTGAAAAAGGTAAATCAATTCAGAATAGTCTTTTGCAAATGGTTGATGAAGATACAAAGGCATTCAATATGATATTAGAGGCATTTTCACTTCCGAAAAAATCTGAAGAAGAAAAGGAATTAAGAGAAATTGCAATCGAGGAGGCAACAAAAAATGCAACAATTATTCCATTGAAAGTGATGGAGATTGCTTTTTCCGGATTTGGATTAATCAGCGAGATGGTTGAAAAGGGAAATCCTAACTCAGTCAGCGATGCAGGTGTAGGGGCATTAGCGCTCCGTTCATGTATCAGAGGAGCATTTCTGAATGTAAGGATCAATGCGTCGGGACTAAAAGATAAAGGTTTCACAGCTGCTATAATTAAAAAGGGAGAGGAGATTGAAGCCAAAACTATGAGTGCAGAGGAGTTAATTCTTGAAAGCATTAATTCAAAAATCATTAATCAGTAACTATTTATAATCTCAGGTTAAAAATTCTTAATGCTGATAATTGTCATTAGAAATAATTAAATATATTAGCGACTCGAATATAACCTATTAACCTAAACTTGATTTTATGAAAAAAATCCTAATTCTTTTTTCACTGTTTCTCATGACAGGTGCTCTTGTTATGGCACAAACAGTGCAAATTACAGGGACTGTGACCAGTTCCCAAGATGGGTTACCTTTACCCGGGGTAACGATTTTTGTAAAAGGGACAACACTTGGTATTCTTACCAGCACTGACGGAAAGTATGTTCTATCAGTTCCTGCTAATACCACTACTCTTGTTCTTAGTTATATTGGTTTCAAAACTCAGGAAATTTCAATAGAAGGAAAGACAAAAATCGATGTAGTCCTTGAACAGGATGTATTTAAAGTAGATGAAGTTATCGTTGTTGGATACGGTGTACAGAAGAAAAGAGAAGTGACCGGATCAATATCAACGGTACCAGGTGCAGCTCTTTCAAACCTGGCTGTTCCAAGCTTTGATGCCTCTCTTGCCGGTCGTTCATCAGGAGTTCAGGTTACTACTCAGTCAGGGATACTTGGATTGGCTCCCAGACTAAGGATAAGGGGAGTCGGATCTATTTCTTCAGGAACTTATCCTTTGGTTGTTGTTGACGGAGTGCCTATTTTTACAGGAGATCAGGGAGGTGATGCAAATACAAATGCTCTTGGTGATATAAATCCTGCCGATATTGAATCTATGGAAATCCTTAAGGATGGATCAGGAACTGCAATTTATGGTTCGCGAGCTGCCAATGGGGTTGTACTTATTACTACAAAACGTGGTTCAGGCGGAAAATTTCATGTAAATTATAACGACTATTTTGGTATAGCTGCTCCGGTTAAACTTTTTGACCTTCTGGGGGCAGCAGACTTTGTAACTATTTCAAATGAAAAAAGATCTAACAGGGCACAACCGAACTGGGCATCAAATGATGGAGCGGCATACCCCGGCAAAGTATTTGACACTGACTGGCAGAGAGCAGTTTTGAAATCTAATGCAAAACAGCAGGATCATAACCTTTCATTTTCCGGTAGTACAGACAAATCGACATATTATTTTTCTCTGGGATATACAACACAGGAAGGTGTAACAATTCCTAATAAAATGCAACGATACTCCATAAGAGGTAATGCTGATCAGAAAGTAAAAAAATGGCTTACTTTAGGTACCAGTATTGCTATTACTAAAAATGACTATTATGGCTTAAATACTGGTACAAATTCACTATCCGGTAATATTTTCTCGGCTATACGCCAGTTGCCAAACACACCAATTTATAATCCGGCTGATCCGACAGGATATAACCTTGAACCAGGAGCCAACCTTGTTGGAAAATGGAACAACGCTACTACAATTGGTGATAACCTTCCGAATATTGTCTATACTCTTAAAAACAATGTTCAAACTTCAAAAGTTTTCCATACGATAGCTGATGCATATGCACAATTCTTTATTCTGCCATCACTTAACTTCAAAACACAGCTTGGTATCGACAATTCAATGACCGAGGGTTTCCAATACTGGAATCCTCTGCATGGTGATGGAAAGAGCAGCAATGGTTTGGTTAATAATGATTTCCGTAATCAAATGAGATGGAACCTTCAGAATATCCTGTCATTTAACAAAACTTTTGCAAATTTCCATAATGTAGGCATTGTTCTTGTTAATGAATTTCAGTCTCAGAGAGTAAATAACTTTTATGGACAAGGAACTAATCTCTCCAATGAATTTTTCAGATATAACCTTATATCAGGTACTTTTGGAACTCAGTATGCGGGAGGTGGATTGTCAGAGAATGGATTTACATCATATGCCGGAAGGGCAAATTACAATTTCAACGGCAAATATTTTTTACAGGGATCATTACGATATGATGGAATATCTTCACTGCCATCTGCAAACAGATATGGTTTGTTCCCTGGTGCTTCAGTTGGATGGACAATTTCTAAGGAAGAATTTATGTCTTCTGTAAACAATGTTCTTTCGGATCTGAAACTGAGGGCTTCATATGCAAAAGTAGGGAACGTTGATATTGGCAGCTACCCTTATCTGGGTCTCTATAGCTCAGCTAAATATTCCGATTATAACGGAATTGCCTTCGGTCAGGCCGGAAACGATCAGCTAAAATGGGAAACGAGTACCAAGTATGATATCGGTTTTGATGCATTATTGTTTGACGGTAGATATAAGCTGACTTTAGATTATTATATGAATAATCAGGATGGTCTCATTCTTGCTGCTCCAACTCCACCTTCGCTTGGAATTCCCGGAAACTCAATTAACAAGAATATCGGGAGTATGAAAAACTGGGGATATGAATTATCAGCAGAAGCTTATATTATTCGGAATGCTGATTTCACATGGTCAGTTGATGGAAACCTAAC
>Ga0302271_10002729_pt1 | contig 15621 bp, 16 predicted proteins | sample III_Bog_N1_1_FD_198767 | JGI IMG/M metagenome (GOLD analysis project Ga0302271, IMG submission 198767) | Peat permafrost microbial communities from Stordalen Mire near Abisko, Sweden - III_Bog_N1_1 | ecosystem: Environmental > Terrestrial > Soil > Wetlands > Peat | place: Sweden: Abisko... | reverse complement strand
AAATCCTGCTTCTGCGCCCATAACCTCAACAAAAAACATCCTGTTATGAGCACTGGCTGTGTCCCGGATTTTGTCGACAGCTTCAACTACAGTATTTAATGCTGTATCGTAGCCAATTGTATAATCTGTACCATAAATATCATTATCAATAGTTCCAGGGATTCCTACAAATGGTATATCAAATTCTTCATTAAAAAGCCTTGCACCTGTAAACGACCCATCTCCACCAATTACCACAACTCCGTCAATCTGAGCATTTTTTAGATTATTATACGCTTTAAGTCTGCCTTCCGGATGTCTGAACTCCTCACATCTTGCAGTTTTTAGTATTGTTCCGCCTTTCTGAATAATATCACTTACACTTGATGATTGCATCGGTATAAAATCTGCATCTATCATTCCCTGGTAACCCTGACGGATACCCATAACTTCCAACCCATTGTAAACTGCAGTTCTGACAACGCCGCGAATAGCTGCATTCATACCCGGAGCGTCTCCTCCGGAAGTCAATACCCCGATTTTTTTAATTTTTGCCATAAATAATTGTTCTAAAATAAGTCAACAAAGGTAATACAATTTTTTAAGCCTTACAAATGACGGAACAATGCAATAGTCAGATATTTGATATGATATCTCTTATGTTTTCGATAAGCCATTTCGGTGTCGAAGTTGCCCCACAGATCCCGACTGATTTCTTCCCGGTGAACCATAAAAGATCAAGTTCTTCCTCGCTCGACACAAAATGAGTATCCGGATTGACATTTTTACAGACAGAGTAAAGCATTTTGCCATTCGAGCTTTCACGCCCGCTAACAAAAATTATGACATCGTGCTTTTTTGCAAAGGCTTTTAGATGCGGTTCGCGGTTTGAAACCTGTCCGCAGATCGTTTTATTAATTACAAGGTTATTGCCGGGATCGATTATACCGCTTTCCTCCATTCTTATACGCAGAATTTCAGCAAGTTTGCTGTATTCACTTACACTCATGGTTGTTTGTGAAAAAAGATAGACCGGTTTTGAAATGTCGATTTTTTTAAAATCATCAGTGCCCGACACCAGTATTCCCTCATTGTTAATCTGGCCCTGCAGACCTACAACTTCTGCATGCCCGGGTTTACCAAAAATAACTACCTGTCCATCGCCCTGTTTGGTTTTTATCCATGATTCCCTGATTTTGGATTGGAGTCTTTTAACTATAGGGCATGTGGCTTCAACTATTGTTATATTGTTTCTTTCAGCAATGGCATATGTCTCAGGAGGCTCTCCATGTGCCCGGATGAGAACCTTGCAATTTGTGAGGGTACTGAACTGGTTGTGATCAATTGATACCAACCCAAGAGATGAGAGGCGGTCGACTTCCTTGTCATTATGTACAATAGAACCCAGTGAAAAGACTTTTTCTCCGTTAATCAGAGCTTTTTCGGCAATTTTCACAGCATTCTGGACACCAAAACAAAATCCCGATTGCCTGTCAGTCTCAACTACCATTTTTCTTATTGTCAATTATCTTTCTGACCCATACCATCTGTTCTTCTACTGTCATTCTGCTGTTATCAAGAATAATGGCGTCATCAGCTCTTCTCAATGGGCTTATATCCCTGTTTTCATCGGCAATATCACGTGCAATTATACTTCTCTTGATCTCTTCGAAGTCAACATTAATTCCTTTGTTTTTCAACTCATTGAATCTTCTCCCGGCTCTAACTTCTACAGATGCTGTCATAAAGATTTTTAAATCTGCATCAGGAAAAACAACCGTACCTATGTCGCGGCCATCCATTACAATTCCTTTTGAGATCCCAATTTCACGCTGGAGCTCAACCATCCTCTCCCTTACCTCGTGAATCTGGCTTATCTGGCTCACATGCCCGGTAACTTCCATGCTCCTGATCTCCTTTTCAACATTTTCTGAGTTCAAAAATGTCTCATATTCATTCAGATCAGGATTAAAGACAAAATCTATATGAATATCTTTTATTTCAGACAGTATGGCAAGCCTGTTCATGCTGTAGTTGTTGATATAATTCTTCCTCATACAAAACAGTGTCACGGCTCTGTACATTGCTCCACTATCTATAAAGATATAGTTCAGCTCCTTTGCAATGAGCCTGGCAAATGTGCTCTTACCGCATGAAGAATACCCGTCAATTGCTATAATCAGTTTTTTGTTCATTTTATCCCCCGACACCGTTATTTTGATTGCAAAGATGAGAATTTAACTTTTATAAGACAAGAGTGGCTTAGTTCCGGTTCTTTCTGTAGAAGAGATCTGGTTTTACTATAAGGGAGACATTTGTTGACGATCCGGCAAGATGATATGTAGCCTTTCCAAATTCAATATTTAGTACAGATGTATTTATTCCGAAACCCCATGAGAATCCAACGGTTGAAACTTTTGAATCGATTTGCAATTCCCTTCTTCTCTGATAGTTATAACCGGCACTCAGATAAAAGTTTTTGTGAGGAATAAGCTCTACCCCAATTATGGCATGCCTAAGTGAATTTTCAAGGAAATCCGAGCCCGTCTTCTTACTATCAGCGGGTGCTGGCAAAATATACTGATGAGTCAGGTCAAATTTCTCAAGGTGTCTCAGGGTCAGTGAAAATCTGAATGGAGCATGCGGCAGACGCTGCGAAATGCCGGCTTGTATTTCAAAAGGCAGCGGCTGACGAGGTTCTCCTGCATATGTAGTGACCTGGTATCCGGCATTTTTAATTACAATTCCAGCAGAGAACTGGTTAGACCGGTTATGCCACGATGCGCCAATATCAAAAGCAAATCCAGCTGAATTGTATTTTTCAAGTTGTGACAGTACTGGTTTAAAAGTAATTCCGACGGAAAGCAGGGAATCTATTTCACGTGAATAGATCAGAGAAAGAGCATACTCAGCGGCACTGAAATTTCCGGTGATTGTTCCGCTCACATCTGCCCCTGTGAAGGTGCCATAGTTCAGATATGTTATTCCTATTCCAAAGTTTCCTGCACCGGGATATGATCTTGAAAACATAGCCAGGCCGTAGTTTATTCCGGCAAAGTAATTAACATAATTGAGCGCCAGATTTTTATTCATCGAGAAATTAAGAAGAGCAGGATTATGATAGGCCATGTTAAGATTGCTCCCGGTTATAGAAACATTAGTTCCTCCCAGGGATGAGACAAGCCCTGAATGGGTGAGATTCAGAAATTCGTAGATATTATCACCTCCTGTCTGGGAAAAGGAAGGTGAGGAAACTACGATTAAGAAAAGTAAGTACAGGACTTTCTTTTTCATAGCTAGGATTACTTCACAAATATAGTATGATTTATCTTAACGGACCGGAGTAGTAGATTTGGATTAATGACCACCTGTAAGCAATCTGAAATTAGTCATGCAGTCTTACCAGTAAGGGCAAGAGCTTCCTCTTCACTGCTTTTTCTTGATCCGTTCATTTGTGACATTAACAAGCCGGCTATTACAACAGCCATTCCTATAATGTTCTGGAGAGAAAGCTTATCGCCCATAAGCATAAAGGAAAAGAGAGCAGTGAAAACCGGTATGCTGTTGGAAAAGACATTTGCCTTTGTAACACCGATATTTTTAACTGAATACGCAAAAAGGATAAAGGCTCCACATGAAGCAAAGAGAGATAGTTCTATGATTGGTTTGAACATCTCCAGCGTAAAAGGCATTGTCACAAAATGTTTAAAATCAAGAATTAAGAAGAGCGGAAGAAAAAGTACTGCTCCGATAATATTCTGAACATTTACTATGTAAACAGGGGAGTACGAGCCAACAAGCCGGCTGAGGGTGAGATTATAGCCTACAGCCGAAAATACTGCAAGAGTCAGTAACCCCAGACCTTTGACGCTGAATGAAAGACTTCCGTCTTTATTCATGATAAAAACAAGAACTCCAATAAATGATAGTATAATACCCGCATAGTTGATGATTTTAAGTTTCTCTTTAAAGAGAATCCATGCTCCGATAGTTGCAAAAACCGGAATTGTGGAAATAAGGACGGAACATACTGTTGCTGAAACATAGGTGAGACCAAAACTTTCACCCAGAAAATAAAAAAATGGTTCAAACGTCGCAAGCATGAAAAAAAGTTTCCAGTCACCTTTCTTAATCTTCATGTAATTCTTTGTGACAACAAGAAATATCGTCATCAGAATCACTGCAAATAAAAGTCTGATGAAGACGATTGTGATTGGATGGTATGTCTTGTTTGCTTCCTTGAACCAGATAAAAGAGAAGGCCCAGAAGATCATCGACAAAACTACAGCACCATATGTTTTTACCTGCTTGCTCAAATCAATTGTGGGATTTTTAATGAGCGCGAATTTATATCTAAATTGCTGATTCGCGTGTTATAGCTGCGACTTTTTTCATAAATGTAAAAATCAGCCCTTATATGTATTTCTCGACCGGTTATTGGAAATTAAATTTTTATATGCTTTATAAATCAGTAATAGAGCCAATTAAATTAATATTTTATTTCGAACATGCATAAAACATGCTTTTTATATGATTTGATTGTGAATCATAAATTATTATATTTGCCGCCTCATATGTTGAAGAACACGCAATTGTATCTGTTAAACAATTTATAACAAGTTAATTAACTAATAATAAAGTTTAGATGAAAATTCTGGTTTGTATCAGTAATGTTCCAGACACAACGACAAAAATCAAATTTGCCGAAGGAAATACTTCAATTGACACTACCGGTATTCAGTGGGTAATTAACCCATGGGACGAATTGTCTCTTACCCGTGCCCTTGAACTTAAGGACGATGCAGCAAATGGCATTAAATCCGTAACAGTAATCCATGTTGGTCCGGCTTCAGCAGAGCCGACAATCAGGAAAGCTCTGGCTATCGGAGCTGATGATGCAATTAGAGTAAATGCTGTATCTGCGGATGCATGGTTTGTAGCATCTCAGATCGCCGAGGTAATAAAAAAGGAACAGTTTGATGTAGTTTTGTGTGGTATTGAGTCAAGTGATTACAATGGTTCGGTGGTTGGAGGAATGATTGCCGAATTATTGGGATTGCCATCCGTTTCAGCTGTTTCAGGTATAAAATTTGAGAATGGACAACCGGTTCTGAACCGTGAAATTGACGGAGGGAAGGAAATAGTTACGGTTCCCGCTCCATTTGTTGCCATAGTGCAGAAGGGGATTGCAAAAGAACCAAGGATCGCAGCTATGCGTGGTATAATGATGGCCAGATCGAAGCCAATCAAACTTATTGAACCAGTTCCGGTTGAACCGCTTACTCAGATAGTGGAATTTGAAAAACCAACTCCGAGAGCTGCATGTAAATTTGTTGATGCTGAAAATCCGGCACAACTTCTTGATCTTTTGCAGAATGAAGCAAAAGTAATCTGATAATTAGTTAATAAACAGTAAATTAGATCATTATGTCAGTACTAGTATATACCGAGAATTGGGAAGGAAAATTCAAGAAGCTTTCATTTGAACTCATTTCCTATGCGGCAGCCATTGCAAAAATGATGAAATCGTCTGTCACAGTAGTTTCAATTGGAAAAGTTGATGACAGTGAACTGCAAAAGCTCGGAAAGTATGGAGCAAATAAGATATTAAATATAAGCAGTGATATACTTAATGTGTTTGATAGTCAGGCGTATACAAGTATTATCGCAGAAATGGCGCTGAAAGATGGTGCTGAAGTCCTTGTAATTTCAAATAATAATTCAGGCAAAGCAATCGCACCGAGGCTGTCTGTGCGCCTGAAAGCAGGTGTCGGCTCCGGCGTAAGCAAACTTCCATTGAGTATTAATCCATTCACAGTTTACAAGAGAACCTATTCGGGTAATGCTTTTGCTCATCTCGTAATCAGATCTGATATAAAAATACTTACCCTGGCGCAGAACTCTTTCGACCTTGTTGAAGCTCCTGCTAATCCGACTATTGAAAAAATAAGTCCGGCAATTGAGGCATCACTGTCAAGGACTGTTCTGAAAGATTCACAGAAGCAGACTGGGAAAATATTATTAACTGATGCGGATATTGTTGTTTCAGGTGGCAGGGGAATGAAATCACCGGATAACTGGTCACCGCTAGTAGAACTTGCTTCACTCCTCGGCGCAGCAACCGCATGTTCTCGTCCGGTATCGGATGAAGGATGGAGGCCTCATGAAGAACATACCGGTCAGACTGGTAAGATCATTGCACCGAACCTGTATATTGCAATCGGTATATCGGGTGCCACACAGCATCTGGCAGGTATCAGCTCATCAAAATTTATAGTTGCAATTAACAGTGATAAAGATGCACCTATCTTCGAAGCGGCACAATATGGCATAGTTGGTGATGCAATGAAGATTCTTCCAAAGCTTGTTGAAGCGGTGAAAGAGATTAAAAAATAGATTTTTGCGATTTCGTGGCAAAAAGATGAAGGTCAGATATTTATATTTTTAACTATGACGAAACAGATAATTTTTTCTATTTCACTTCTCCTGACCCTGGGAACTTTTTCTTATACCGTAAACCGGATCGTAAAGTTTTTCAGATTTACACGACCGGCATTTCATGTGAGAGATTTCGGTAAGAGAATAAATGTGATGCTAACTGTTGCTTTTGGTCAGACGAAAATATTCCGCAGACCAATAATCGGTCTTTTCCACGCTATAGTATTCTGGGGTTTTTGTGTGATTATCTTCGGTAGCATTGAAATGGTTGTTGATGGATTAACCGGAACAGACAGGGTATTGAAATCACTTGGCCCTGTTTATAACATTGTCATGGCTTCAGGTGACATCTTCGCCCTTCTGGTTGCGATTTCGATTTTAATTTTCTTAAGCAGAAGATTATTTTTTCACATAAATAGATTTGAAGGAATTGAGATGAGTAAGATGACTCATATTGATGCTAATATAGCACTCACAATTATACTGCTTTTGATGCTTTCGCTCCTTTCTATGAACATTGGTTACGTAGAATATAAATCGTTAGCCGGAGAGCAGTCAGCAGGCATATTTCCTGTGAGTAAAGCGATTGCTGGTTTAATTTCAGGCGGTCAGGCTGGTTCATACAGGTTGATGTATGAGATATCGTGGTGGGTGCATATACTTCTTATCTTTCTGTTTGCTAATATCTTACCCTATTCAAAACACTTTCACGTGTTTATGTCGGTACCGAATGTTTTCCTATCCAGGCTCGATCCTTTAGGAAAACTATCTAATATGGATAGTATTACCAGGGAAGTTAAGTTGATGCTGAATCCTGAAACTGCTTTTTCAGCTTCTGCTACTGATGCTCCACCTGAACGTTTTGGTGTGAAAGACGCCGAAGATGCTTCATGGAAGAATTATTTTGATTCCCTGGCCTGTACTCAGTGTGGAAGGTGTACAGCCGTTTGTCCGGCAAATATTACAGGTAAGAAATTATCTCCCAGGAAAGTAATGATGGATCTCAGGGCAAGAATGAAGGTTAAGGGCCCATTAATGGTTAAGAACGGAAGGGATTTTAATGACAATCATTCTCTTTTGAGAGACTATATTACAGAGGAAGAACTCTGGGCCTGTACAACATGCAATGCCTGTGCCAGGGAGTGTCCTATTAATATCAACCATCCCTCTCTGATTGTAGATATGCGAAGATACCTTGTAATGGAAGAAGCATCAGCACCCGGTGAACTTAAGGCAATGTTTAATAATATGGAGAATAACGGCGCACCATGGCAGTATTCAGCAGAAGACAGGCTTAACTGGGCAAAGGATTTGGAAATAAATATTTACTAAGTTTGTGAATATATGATGATTAGCAGATGAGTAGATAAATGCTGACACGAATTATATAATAAAATTGAGAATAGCCCGTACTAACCTTCCCCCTTGGTGGAAACGGGAAAGGGAGTAAACGAATTTAGATCATAAAGAATAAGTAACAATTTTATTTACAAAGAAACTGGTAAATATGGAAACCCGGAAAATTGAAATCCCTGTAATGGCTGATCTTTTTGCAAGAGGAGAGAAACCGGAATATCTTTTCTGGGTTGGCTGTGCGGGTGCTTTTGATGACAGGTATAAAAAAGTTGTAAGAGCATTTGTCAAGATACTGACACATCTGAATGTAAGTTTTGCAGTTCTTGGAAAAGAAGAGACATGTAATGGTGATCCGGCCAGGAGGGCAGGTAATGAAATGCTCTACCAGATGCAGGCTCTTCAGGTAATTGAGATTTTTACTATGTATGAGGTAAAAAAAATAATTACTATTTGTCCACATTGCTTTAATGTTTTTAAAAATGAATATCCCGATCTGGGAGGCAAATTCGAAGTAGTAAATTACCTGCAGTTCCTGAATAGTTATATTGAAGAAGGAAAATTGAAGATTGACAATGCCTCACTCAGTAATATTACTGTCACTTATCATGATCCCTGTTATCTTGGGAGGGCAAACGATATATACAATGAGCCCAGGAATATCCTCAGAAAACTGACAGGGAATTTTGTTGAGATGGAGAGAAACAGAAGTTACGCCTTATGTTGCGGAGCAGGTGGCGCTCAAATGTTCAAAGAAGCTGAGAAAGGAGACAAGGAAGTATTTATTGAAAGGACTGAAGATGCGTTGAAAACAGATGCTAAGGTGATTGCAACTGCATGCCCTTTTTGCATGACGATGCTCACTGATGGTCTGAAATATAAAAATAGGGAAGAGGAGATCAGAAACCTTGATATAGCTGAACTTATTGCACAATCAATTGATTTATAGAATAGTCAAAATTTTTATCTGAAAACAATGGAAAACGTTAAACTCTTGAAAAGTGGTGAATTTCTTGTCAATGAAGTTGACCCTAAAGATATTTTTATTCCTGAGGAATTTAATGAGGAACAGAGAATGATAGCCCAGACCTGCAAGGACTTTCTTGAAGCTGAGGTATATCCTAACCTTGAGAAGGTTGAGAAAAGTGACAGGGAACTGATGAAGGCTATGCTTAAAAAATCCGGAGAGCTTGGATTATTGGGCATTTCTATTCCTGAGGAGTTTGGCGGATTTGGACAGTCGTTTGTTAGTCAGATGCTTGTGGCAGAAACAACCGGTGCAGGTTATTCTTTTTCGGTAGCTTATATGGCTCATTGTGGAATTGGAACCTTGCCTATAATGTATTATGGTAACAAAGATCAGCGCGAGAGATATGTAACGAAACTGGCATCGGGTGAATTTATCGGGGCTTACTGTCTTACCGAACCCGGGGCCGGGAGTGATGCCAACTCAGGAAAATCAAATGCCCGGTTAAGTGAGGATGGTAAAAACTATATCCTTAACGGGCAGAAAATGTGGATCACAAATGCAGGATTTGCAGACACGCTGGTTGTTTTTGCAAAAATCGACACCGACCGTGTTCTTAGCGCATTTATCGTTGAAACCAGTTACCCTGGTGTGGTTATAGGTCCTGATGAACACAAAATGGGTATAAAAGGCTCTTCAACAGCTCAGATATATTTTAATGACGTAAAGGTACCGGTTGAGAATCTGCTTGGTAAAAGGGGAGAAGGGTTCCGGATTGCGCTCAGCATTCTTCATATGGGACGTCTGAAGCTGGGAGCCAATGTTATTGGTGCTGCAAAGAAAACTATTAACGATTCAGTCAAATATGCCAATGAAAGAAAACAGTTTGGTGTATTGATTTCAACCTTCGGAGCATTAAAACATAAGATGGCAGAACAAGTTATTCGTCTCTTTGCCTCAGAATCAGCTGTTTACAGAGTCAGCTCGGATATTGACCGGCTCATGAAAGAACTGACTGCCGATTGCGGTGATTATGGAAGAGCTTCAATAGAAGCAATAAGTCATTATGCCGTTGAAGCAGCAATACTAAAAGTTGTAGGATCAGAAATGCTTGATTTTGTTGCCGATGAGGGTGTTCAGATTCATGGAGGAATGGGTTATTCGGCAGAGATGGACGTCGAGCGTGGTTACAGGGATTCCAGAATAAACCGGATTTTTGAAGGTACCAATGAAATAAACAGGCTTCTTGTGGTTGATACTGCAATGAAACGTGCTATGAAAGGTGAATTCGATCTGTTTGGAGAAGCAGAAAAACTCTATGCAGGTTTAGATAATATAAGCGATAACAAGATAAAAGGTGAGAGCTATTTTGCAGAAAAAACGAGGCAAATCAAAAACTTCAAGAAGGCTATCCTGATTTGTATTCACGGAGCTTCAAAAGCTTTTGGTAAAGGGCTTATCAATGAACAGGAAGTTCTGAACAATATAGCTGAAATGATGATGGAAGCTTATGTTTCCGAATCTCTTGCACTCAGGGTTGAAAAGATGGGCATTCTTAACGGGAACATATCTGTATATAAAGATATACTTGATGTAAATGTATTTGATACCGCAGGTATTGTCAGGAAATCAGCTCTTGAAGCGATTGGAGCATTCTCCGCGCCTGATACTTGTGAATCACTTATTAAAGCCGTTGAAAACCTTTCCAGAGTTGAATGCATAAATGTTAAAGACGCCAGACGCCGGATTGCAGATAAACTTATCGGGGATAGCAGCTACAAGTTTTGATAAACCACAATATTCTATAGTATAAAAGAGGCTTCGTTATGAAGCCTTTTTTATTCAACATTAAGATATCTTAATCTGAAATTCATGTTATCTTAATTCGCTTTAGAGAGATATGCGTAACTTTGTTTAAGTACTGACTAAACAAAAACCGATACCTCCTGAGTGGTAGAAAAATCTGATGTTGCAGAAAATATATATCATCATATGAAGTGATAAAGATCAATTATTCAAGTGTTAAAGAGCATGTGATATAGCCAATTTTATGGTATTTTATAAATTTTTAATCTTAATAATCTGATATCTTTGTGAATAAATTAACAATCTCTTAAGTATGAATCGTAAATTGAAAAGGATAAGACAGATATTCGTTGCACTTGCTCTGATTGCAGCAGTAGAAGGATTTTCTTCTTGTGAGAAGTATTCATATACTGAGCGTCCGGTCGATCCAAATGCCACATGGCATTTCCAGGCAGATATTCAACCAATATTCAACGGGATCTGTGTAAATTGTCATAATGGAACTCAAAAACCAGACCTCCGTTCCGGAAAGTCTTTCGCCGCTCTGACAAAGGGAGGGTATGTTAAATCACCTGGTGAGACAAGTTTCTTTTATATTCAATTGACAACTAATGCGGATCATATCCCAAGAACAACTGCAGCGCAGAAACTTGAGATTCTCTACTGGATAAACCAGGGAGCCCTTAATAATTAACATATCTTAAACTGATAAAACCAATCAATATGAAAAAACTCCTAATCCTTTTGACTTTATCATTAAGTATAACCTCTCTGTTCGCACAACAAGATTCTCTGAATCAGGCAACGTCAAAGCCAGTCAGGTTTACCTTTGGAACAACCACTCTTATCGATGTTAATACAACAGAGACTCCGTATAAAGGAGGTCTTGAACTCGAAATAAAACACAGATTCAGCCAGATTCAAAATTATCATAATCTTTTTGGCATCTATGGTTCCGCTAATACCCGGATTGGTTTAAATTACGGAATCACTGACAGGATAATGATCGGTGCAGGAACAACAAAAGATAATAAACTACAGGATATTCAATGGAAGTACCTTATTCTTCGTCAGACTGAAGATAATAAGATGCCTGTCTCTCTTGCATACTATGGCAATATGGTTATCGACCTGCGTCCTGAGGCAGTCTTCGGACCTGCTGCAAGTTTCCGACAGATTCACAGATTATCATATTTTTCTCAGTTGATTCTCGCCCGTAAAATAAATAATATGTTTTCGGTGGAGGTAGCCCCTTCTCTTTCATACTTTAATTCTGTACAGGAAAATTCTGATTCCACTGCAGGATACAAGAATCTTAACATTGCAATTTCAGCAGGAGCGCGTGCAAACGTATTCGGCTCGCATTCAGTTGTGCTTGAATATGACCAGTTGCTGACAAAACAGAGTATTGCTGTTCAGCCGAAGCCAAACCTTTCTCTCGGATGGGAAATAAGCACAGCAACTCATACATTCCAGATCTTTGTAGCCAATTATAATCAGATTATTAATCAGAGAAATTTTGTTTTCAATACTAATGATTACAAAAAAAGTGAATGGTTAGTAGGTTTCAATATTCATGTCAGGTTTTAATTCGGTCAACCAGTAAGGAATGAAATTTCATAAGTTCCGGATATGTATCCTGCTGATTCTTATCAATAATATTAATTCATCTGCGGCGATCACCTTCTTTAAAGCAGAAAAAGATAAGCTTCAGGATACAGCGTCCTTTGTCTCTCCTTTTGAAGCTGCCAACGAGCGTTGCTTCAAATGTCACGGTCAGGAGAAATACGAATATACAAATGAAACACTCGGCAGGCAGATTAAAGACATTATGTGCTCCGAGCGTATCATTCACAGGAAAGTATTCTATTCATCAAACCATAAAAGCTTCAGTTGCACCGACTGCCACTCGGAAGAGTATATTAAGTTTCCTCATTCGGGAACTCTCAGGATGGAACAGAAGTATAATTGTATTGATTGCCACGGTGGCGACGCCAAGTTTGCGCAATATCATTTTGAGGAGATCGACTCAGAATACCAGAAAAGCACGCACTTTAAAATGGAGAATGATGGATTCTCATGCTGGAAATGTCATAACCCTCATACTTATAAAATATCAGTTCGGAATGCTACTAATCTGAAAGAAACAATAGCATATGACAATGCAATCTGTCTGAATTGTCACTCTGACTTTAGCCGTTTTCAGCTGCTTAGCGACAGGGCAGAGATCGATATTATTAAGGAACATGAATGGCTTCCAAACCAGGCAATACATTTTGCCAATGTCAGATGTATTGAGTGTCATACAAAGATTAATAATAATATACCTGTATCACATCAGATCAGACCTAAGGCAGAGGCGGTAAGGCTATGCAATGAATGTCATTCGAAAAACTCCATATTAATGGCTTCACTTTATAAATTCGAATCGAAAGAACAACGCCGTGACGGATTCTTGAACGGTATAATCTTAAATTCATCCTATGTGATAGGTGCAAACAGAAACGAATATCTCAACCTGGTAAGTTTAATTATATTTGCCGGTGTTCTAATTGTTATTGCTGTTCATATTACATTCAGGATAAAAAACAAATCAAAAAACAATAAAGAAAAATAAGATGTATCTCTACCCAAAATGGATAAGGACCTGGCATGTCATTAACGCATTAATGTTTCTTATTCTTATTGTTACAGGAATAAGCATGCAGTATACAGGCAAAGAGAATGCAGCATATGTTGTCGGGTTTTCAAAAGCAGTCAAATGGCATAATTTTGCAGCCGTAGTCCTGGTTTTCAATTACATAATTTTTGTAACCGGAAACCTTCTGACAAAAAATGGCAGTTATTACAGAATTCCCAGGAAGAATTTTAAATCAGATCTTATTACACAATTTAAATTTTATGCCAGCGGCATGTTCAAGGGTGAAAAACACCCCTTTCCGGTTACTGAGGAACGTAAGTTTAATCCTTTGCAGAAGTTAACCTATGTTCTGGCCTTGTATCTGGCACTTCCACTGCTCATCATTTCAGGTATAGGATTGCTTCTCCCTGAGATAACCATCACGACATTCTTCGGTATAAGTGGCCTTATACTTACCGATATACTGCATATAACAATGGGTTTCTTCCTTTCAGTTTTTATGGTTATTCATGTTTACACCTGTACTCTGGGACATAAGCCTACATCCCTCTTCAGAGGAATCATAACTGGCTATCATGTATCAGAGGATGAGTAATTCCTTGTTTGTCTAAAATTTTGTATTTTTATTGATAATTTTAAAATCTAAGGTTATGAAGTATCTGAAATTATTTTTCGTAAGCTCTATTATGATTTTTATGAGTATTTCGCTATTCGCCCAGCCTAAAGCATGGGTTGTTCCGGCCAATTTCAAAACTATGAAGAATGCCGTTGCAGCAGGTGATGTCAGTACCAAAGCTGGCATGAATCTTTACACAAAAAATTGTGCTTCGTGTCACGGGAAAACTGGTCTTGGTGATGGTGTCAAAGCCAGAGCTCTTAAAACATTTCCAGGTGATTTTTCAAAAGTTGATTTTCAGAAACAGACTGACGGAGAGCTTTTCTACAAGTCAAAAATTGGCAGGGATGAAATGCCAAAATATGAAGGTAAATTATCGGACGATGATATCTGGAACCTTGTTAACTATATGAGAACGTTGAAAAAATAAGTTATTATTCTTTTCCCGACGTTTTGAATCTTTTGCATGATTCTTGCATAACAAATTCTAAATTAAAATTTATAGGTATGAGAACAATGAAACTAATTTTCGCAAGCTCGTTTATTCTTCTTCTGAGCGCAAGCCTTTTTGCCCAGACTAAACCATGGGTTGTTCCTGCTAATTTCAAAACTATGAAAAATCCTGCTGCACAGAGCGAAACAAGTACAAAGGCCGGACTTGCTGTATTTACAAAGAATTGTGCATCATGTCATGGGAAAACTGGTCTTGGTGACGGTGTGAAAGCCAGGGCACTCAAAAATTTCCCGGGTGATTTTTCAAAAGCTGATTTTCAGGGTCTTACTGACGGTGAAATTTTTTATAAGACCAAAACCGGCAGAGACGAAATGCCTAAGTATGAAGGTAAGTTATCTGATGATGACATCTGGAATACCGTTAATTACCTAAGGACTTTAAAGAAATAATATAATAAGATCATTTCTTTTAACATGGAGTGGGACTTACTAAAGTTAGTCCCACTTTTTTATATGTTCCTTTTTTCTCCTTCTTTAAGATGCAACCCCTGGCCCTATAATCGTCAACGTAAGTAGTTAAGAAACCTAGTTTTTTGAGTTCTCTCATCCTTTTCCAGTTGGGCTTTATACACATCTTTGCTTCTTAGTCTTCTTCAAACTCACCCCCAACCCCCTCTCTACTTCGTAAAGAGGGAGCAATACACTGATAAACATAACATTATTGATCAATCTTCAGGTATTTTAATTATGTATTATCGTCACCTAGGATTGAAAACTAATAAACTTTAAATAGTAGTGGCCTAATGGTCATAAGTGAATCTATATCAATGAGATCTTTCCTAAATACTTGCAGAGAGGGGGAAGGATGTGAGTACTTTCGGGATTAAATTTATTAGCAATCCATAATTATGTGTATAATGACCAGGTTCGAAAGGATGGGAGATTCATGGTATTAGATATCTGTTCAAGATTCGATTAAGCATGTTAGCATGTCGGCTAGGGGTGTAAGAAAATTTGTTGAAGCAACATAAAATAAAAAAGGCTGCCATTTCTGGCAGCCTTATATAAATAATACGTATCAGGTTGGATTAATACCAGATTAATTTGCGTTTAGCCAATCAATTGAATTCTGTAAAACCTGCATTGCATATGTAGGATTATGAACACCAAGGGATAATTCGCTTGTGATAAAACCGTAGTTATAGGCTGCTCCTAATTCACCATATTTCCACTCACGGCCGATTCTGTTAGCATAATCAGCATCAACAGCAAGGGTAACAGTATTAGCATAAACCAGAGTCCCTGATGTTGGACCAACTGTATTTGCGCTTGCAAGTGCTGTAGCGAAAATAGTGGCTGTTTGTGTGG
>Ga0302271_10002728_pt1 | contig 15621 bp, 3 predicted proteins | sample III_Bog_N1_1_FD_198767 | JGI IMG/M metagenome (GOLD analysis project Ga0302271, IMG submission 198767) | Peat permafrost microbial communities from Stordalen Mire near Abisko, Sweden - III_Bog_N1_1 | ecosystem: Environmental > Terrestrial > Soil > Wetlands > Peat | place: Sweden: Abisko... | reverse complement strand
AAGACAATAGTCTTTGATTAATTGGAGATGTTTTTCGTATCTGAAAAATACTCCTTGAGTAATTCCACTAGTTTTACACTTTTCGGGTGTGTTTCGATGTCTCTCAGCTGCTCGCTAACATCATTCATACTATTACTTTACTCATTCGAACAGGAACTACTGCTCTTATTTTTTATACCTATTTATTCTCTGTAGCTACTTTCTTTTTAATTTCTGGAATCTTCCTTCCTTCCATTATATCTCTTCTCTTCATCACTTTCTTAACCTCCTCCGTCTTTACTCCCCATTTGATTCTCACTAGATTTATTCTTTTTCTCATATTTCTTCTGCACCTCTGAAGAAACCGTATAATCCTCCATGCATGTTAATTTCCATAAATCTTTGAAATTCTAACTCTCTAATATCTTTTTCTTACTTCTTAGAATCTTCCCCTTTTCATTACTTTTCTCAACTTCAAAAATAAACAGCCAATCCTTGAAGTTATTCACACCCTACTCACTGATCTTTTTCTTCCCTTACAGCAGCTGATACAAAGTTGTAAGATTATCATAAGCCTCTGTAAGACTAGAGATATGCTATTCCTCGATGATCTATTGTTTTTTTTCTATGAGCAAATTCCTAATGCCGAAGTGCAGACCCTAGCCGATATCTAATGGGTTTTTTATGATTTTATAGTATTGCACTGGTAAAAGATTTTTGCTTTTGAAGAATTCAAACTAAACATTCAAGAGATTAGCTAGAAGCTACAAGATCTTGGTGATAGAAGTTGTCAGCTAGATCTTGATTGGGAGGATCTCTTTGGAATGGATATATTATTTGACTTCCAAATCTTCTTCGTCTTTGATCTCCAGCTTGGAGATGCAGAGATTGTTTAAGACATCCTAAATCGAGTCAAATTCATTTCCAGGTGTCGCACTTAAGGCGAGAACTCTATATCCTCGACCTAGAGATTCAAAGCATTTCATGATATTCACATAAGCGTAGTTTCCAGTACCTCGATGGGCTTCATCTGATGAGTTTTAGAAAAATTTAGAAATAAAAAAAAGTAAAGAATTTTTATAGCTTCAACTATCAGAATCAATCTTACATGGAATAAAAACATTAAATATTTACCAAAAACAACTAAGCACAGATCTTATCCTTCGTATCTTCTTTCCACGAGATCATTCTCAAGCGTCTGAGGTGTCTAAAAAAAGATCCTACATTTGTTATACATTTCCTTTCTTTTCGGAATCGGGTAGTTACCAGTCATTTCAAAAATATCGTCTGGATTAATGATCCCTACATGTCTAATACACTCGATTTATTAGTTCACTAACGGTCTAGTAGGTGCCAAGAAGAATATCTTGCCTTTCGGAAACCAAAGGTAGAAATTGAGCATTACTGTGGCAGCCACGAAAGTCTTCCCTAATCCAGTTGGAAGAGCTACTAGAGTATTGCTGCTTAAGCATGTCTTAACAATGTTGAATTAATATTGCCTAAAGCTCTTGCCCAATGTGTAGTACTATCCAATACAGAAACAAACAAAAAAATCAATGATTTGTTATTCTTTTTGGAAAAAAAAATATATAATTCAATGAAGAAAATCCCGCCTTTCAAAAATCTGTTTATAAATTTGCACTCCTACTTCTTTTTTTCACTGTATTTTCTTACCCAATGCTTGATCATATCGAAGTTAACAGCGAGATCATGCTCTAATCCAGAGTTTATTGAAGGGTTCAGTGGGAAATTGGAATACCCTTGCTTTTCAACAACGCGCATGTTTCCTTCTAAGAGAATAGTATTTTGTTCAGAGTTATTTTTTAAGTTTCGAGCAGCGTTCGTGTCATATTAACTAAATCCCTTTCGCCATAAGCTGTTGTTACTGTTTTCATCTTCACTAGATTAATCTCGTTTTCTGACCTATTAATTGAGTTCATTCTGGAGCATATTTGAAGATATGAATTCAGCGAAATGTAAATGCTTTAAATGGTGTGTGCTTTTCGGTCGATCAACCATGTTTTATTTCTGAACAGCCTTTGAATCTTTCTCCTTTGCATCCAGAGTAGCATCAAACCCATGACTATTATTTTTAGAATTCCTAGAATTGTTTTCGTCCATGAAAAATTCAATATTATTTTCAAGAGATGCTTCGAAAATCGATGGAAACTCAACCTGTACTCTTTTAATAGCTTATCGCTTGAAGAGAAATACCTTTTCCCAAACAATTCCACAAATTATTTGATCCTGCCCAAGGAACTTTTATTAAAAGGCACTCTCAAAATGAATTATTTTCTTGTAAAAAATTAATATTATTTTTCCAATACAAGCATGATTGCGCAATTTCGTCAGAAATCATACTCCAATAATGCAAAGATAGCAATCAAAAAGCTGTGAAAGGATAAAATATTTATTTTCTTCTGAGCTCATGTATTATTATTTTTATGCATTTGCCATGAATGAGCAGAATTAAAAAGGAAAAGAAATATTTTTCAATTAAAAATTAGATATGATGTTAGTTTGAAGAGAGAGAGAATTTATATTTCAAAGAAATTATTATTATTTTTTTCCTTTTTTATCTTCATAAATAATATTAAATCATGATTATTAATAAGAAATATTATTTGATTTTAAACTTGAAATTAAAAATAAAACAATCATTCCTAACTATTCTGCACTTTCTACTAGAGATCTCGCCTGTTTCTTTATTAATAAATAGATAATATTATTGTTGATTTTAAATAATAAGTTAGAAAATTATGAAATTAGTATCCTAAAGACAAGGAATAGAATTTCTTATGAATTAATAATATCCCTATTTGAATTTATTTTTAACAATATTCTCTGATCAAGTAATTTTTCATTTTCATCAGATACCAGCTAACCAAAAACATCTAATTAAAAAAATAGTAAAAAAATGCAGCCTTTAGTTAATGATCCTCGTCACTCCCTTCCTGGATAATAGCCTCAAACCAAAAAAGATGTTTAAACATAATGAACAAATAAATTCAATCAAAGAAAGTGAAGAAAATATTGTTTAAACCCCTTCTTTTTTCTAATTATTCCTATGATAAGAGGGAAATTAGTGATAAAACTATCTGCCTTAAACATCATTTGGAGTATGATCTTAAAATAATTTAACCCACAATAAAAATTTTTAATCATATTAAATACTAAGTTGAAGAAGTTGCTGAGGATCTGCAAACCATTATTGTGTTGTTTATTTTAAGATATGGTGAGACACGAATAAATCCTTACTGAGCAGCAAAAGGAACATACCTATCATAGTTTGCAATCACAGATGAGCATTATGAAAAGTGAGATTTATCTATTAAATCATGGTTAATAAAAACAATCTCGCGCTATTAGAGATCTTTAAAAAGGATAGCTTGATCTTTTAAAAGGACAGCTTGATCTTGAAAAAGGATAGCTTGATCTTTAAAAAGGACTGCTTGATTTAAAAAATGATCTTAAAAATGAACAGTAAAATTATTAAAATGATCAAATCGAACCATTAAATTATTTCTAGGAAGTAAAATAATAGGTAAATATACTTTAAAATAGATAATATCTTTTGGAAATGAATAAAACTTTTTTATTTTTAACAGTTAATTTCATTAAACAATAAAATGGATAGATTGCTCTAGAGGTTTCCTGAGCAAGAAAGCTAATAAATTTCACAAAATGACTAATCAATACTAATTAATAAACTTTATTACTAATAGCAATACCCTTACACAAAATGTGAATTAAACGTGATGAGATAAGCTGGCCATATTATTTCTAAAATGGTTCCATTTTATTTTAAAAAAAGCTATGTTCAGAATTATGAGTTTTATTGATTGTTGGGAACCATACACTTTGAATTCTCTTAAGTAATAATCTAGAGGAAAAAAGCAAGCAAGTATTGAAAATATTATGCAGCTTAGACACAATGAATCAATAATCATTTTTATCAATGTTTTTACATTATCTTATCTGAAAATACTTATTGAATGAATTCAAGAAATATTTGAAAGTTTAACCATTTTCTATTTTCCTATTATTTACTTTCTTCTTTTGATTTTAAATAAAATCCTTTCCTATCCTTTTAAATAATAATATCTGTCTGGTCTTCACAGAGATCGACTTAACTGAACACAATCAAAGTAAAGGGTTGCAAAAAACTATGTCTTGAGATCAAATCACTCATCACACAGAACCCCTCAGTATAAATTTCTTTAACATTAAGAAATAAAATCAATTTTTAATTGTTACAAATAATTGAGATCAAGTTTCTTCTTTTTATGAGAGCTGACTCCTCAAAGAAAAAGGAAATAGAGTAGGATAAAATAATAGTTCTTCAAGTAATCTCAAGGATGAATGTAATTAATTGATTAATTGATTTTGGGAAAGCAAAAATCAATTGACAATCCATTTTTAAAACAATACAAAGAGGATAAAAGAGATGTAAAAAGGAGAGTTCTGCTTCATTTCAGCTTGGTGTTTGAGCATATGCTCTAATTCATTTTACTATCCTCAACTCTTGGTCCAATCTTCTTTTTTGAAACTCTATGGACCACCCTTATCCAAAAGAGAGGATGAAAAACCCCAAATCATAAAAATATAATTTTCCAACTCTTCTCCTATTAAAACTCATTGTTCTCAGAAAACTAAATATTTTTTTGAAAATTTTTCCTTTGAAAAAAGTGAGGGTATGGATCAAATACCCCTCAAATCGTTATTTCCCAAGTATTTTCTTTAAAAAAAAGTTCTATTTCTCTATCTTCTTTGAAATATTATCTTCTTTTGTCTGAAATCAAAAATAATGTAAAAAAAACCAAAAAACCATAAAACAGATTTTTTTACAGTGACACACATTAAAAATAGATAAAAAGTTGATAAAGCTATTGGTGCGAGAATGAAATCAACAAGACTAAGAAAACAAAGTTAACAAAAGTAAAATAGACTTTCCTTTAGATACAGATCAAAAATTAAAATAAATTAAAATTTTGTATCCACATAGACATTTGATTTTGTTCCACATTTATATCAATAAAATTTTGAAAAAAAAGTGAACAAAATACTAAATGTTAATATTAAATCATGAAGAAATTCAATATTATAAAAGAATCTCAAGGGAAATCAAAAAATAAGTGTTTAATATACCAAAATAAGAACAAAGAGAGTAATAGTTAGATATATTCTAAGACATCCAAAAAATGGATTTATTACCTCAGAATTCTTTCAATTCGGATAAGAAATTAATAGAAGAAAAAGTTCTATTCCGAAATTGCAATCTTCATAAAGAGGACCACTGCGATTTTATTGATCTTACTCTGACAGCGCCAAATGCAAGAATTTGCCTCTAATGTATGTAAAAACTATCCATTCCACAGACAAGAGTACTTTCAATCCGTTAGTTGCTGAATTCGTCTTCAGATAGATTTCTCATGACATTTCCTGTTTTCGAAGATAGGGGACTAATTCAAAAGGTACAATCCATTGTGGGATCAGTAGAATAAATTAGCACTCAGTATATCTAGTTCTTTGAAAATCTCAAATCTACCATAATAGCCTCTATTGAAAAGATACAGCACACCTAGAAACTTAAGCTAAGTCAACTTGGAGACAAACACAATAAGGTGTAAGCCTCCTTTTAAGAAGCTTCTAGGATAGAAGAACTCAAAGCCTGCTTGCTTGCAAACCCCGATTAAAGCAGTAGCGTTTTCAAAAAATATATCCAAGCTCATGTTCAACGGTCCTCAACAAGTACGCTTCTTATTCAAACATAGCTGAAGGAATTTGAAAACTACAACGATTAGTTTTCTTTAACATAACCACTTCAAATCTCAGAGTTTGTAAAAAATCTACTGAGTCAACTGGATCTATTCTTGGGTTCAACTCCACCTTCTATTAACATCCCTAGCTTGATTGTGCCTTTGCAGTCATAAGTAATTAATATATTTTTGATAATCCTCCAAAACTCTCTTTCTTTAGATTTCTCAGCAATTTGAATCCTTAATAAAATATTGCATTTCAAGTCTTCTTCGAATTCAGGAGAGCAGGCAGATTTAGAGAGTCAAATTCAATCCCTGCAACTGGCTATTAATGAGCTAAAGAAATAAGCTAAAGTAAAGGAATAGTAAACATAATGAATATGGTTCAAATGATCGTTTGCTTTGTGAAAAGAAGGTAGAGAGGGAGATTAATAAGAAATCTCATATAATGGGAAGATTGCAAAAGAAACTACTACCAAAATATCAAACCAATCAGGAGTAAAACTAGTAAAAAACAGAAAAATCATTCTTGAACTAGTAGAACAAAAGTAAACTAAATTTTAGTTAGCTAATTCTTTCACTGCTTTCGATAAATTTTTTTCATTTATTTGGAGCCTTTTCAGACAAAGAGTTTTTTTTTCATAATTAATATGTTTGCTTTTAAGAGTATCTCTTCTTTATGTTTCCAATGAAGAATGGTATGAAGGATAGCTCGTCAATAATGTCAGGCAAGGATAAGGTTAATTAATATCTTTTTTTAACTTCTTATCCTGGCTTTATTCATATTTTAAAGGATTTCCCCCATTATTCGTTATTTTATTATCAACAGTTAATTGTTTGATTAATCTAAATTAGCTCATCTTTACTTTTATAAAATGAAAATATTGACTTTTAAAGGTAAAAAGTATTATGATAAAGGAAGAATAGAAGACGGATAGTTCAAAGATAGAAGGCTTAACGGATAAGGTCAGAAGAGAACCATTATTTAAAATTTATTAATTGTTCTTCCTTTTTTTTATCGAATGGCATTATTGATTTTTGAAGACGGAAGGATACAACAAGAGGGAGAGCTCAAAGACAGAAGTATTAACGGATATGGTAAGAAGAGAAACATTATTTATGGTTTATTATTGATTTATATTTACTTTTGAAATCAAATACTTAGATGCTAACAGAATGAGATATGAGAGAGAGCGCCAAGGCAAAAAAAGAGATCAGAAGAGCAACACTAAGAGGACAAACCCCCTACCCTACTTGGATCCACAACATGCACCATTCTCAATGCAAACTCAGCCAACTGGTTTTAAAAATACCCCAATATTTCAAGCTCCTGGACTTACCCCGATTGTATCCCCTAAAGTCCAAGTCTAGCTACCATCCTAGAATACCAATAGGGTTAACATTTTCCTCTAGTTTTAGAAACTTTCCCCTGAAGAAAAGAAGCTATAAGTTGAAGATATTTCACAAAAAATAAACTCCTGCAAAAATGAATTCAATTAAATCGCAGACGAAGAAGGTAAGCGTGCCATCCTCGGTTAAATCATCTACTACAAGATCTAGAATTTCGGGGAAATAAATAAAACTGAGCTCGTAAATGAACTCAAAAAGACACCTGAAGAAGCCAACAGACTTATCACCGAATTCCATAAAGAAGTCGCCAAGATCACAGGCATGCTCATAGACAAAGAAATCTTCTCAGTTGAAGAAATCATCAAAATCGTTCTTAATCCCAAGGAACTTCTCGAGAGATGCCTCGAAGCTATCGATCTGCTTACTCAAAATCAACAAAATTGAAATTGAAAAAGGATTCTTTTTATGTCAGTTTGATGAGGATAACTGAACACACAACAACATACAATTATCTCTCCTCAAATAAAAAGACCTGCTTTTTCACTATCAAGCTTCAAAATATCAATGTTTTTTATCTTTTCTGTATTATATTTTAATCCATCCTAACTTCTCAACAATAATAATATCCCTATTTGAATTTATTACTAACAATAAATATTTCATGAAGAATGAATGATAATTTAAAAAATTGTTATTTTTCTCCATCAGAGTATCTTTCAGTTTATTCATTATTAAGCTCCATGATAGAAAGGATTGATCATAAAACAAAGACAAAGGACTGTAACTTGCTAAGATACATTTGAGTTTATGCTTTTTTAATCAAGAAGTTTCTCATTTTCATCAGATACCAGTTAACTAAAAACATTTAGTTAAAAAATAGTAAAAAAAAATGAAGCCTTTAGTTAATGATCCTCGTCACTCCCTTTCTGGATAATGCCTCAAACCTAAATAAGATATTTAAACATAAGGAGCCACATAAATTCAATCAGAGGAATTGAAAGAATTATTGTCTAAACCCTACTTTCTCCTAATAATCCCAATAAATAGGAGGGAAATTAGATAAAACTATCTGCCTTAAACATCATTTGGAGGATGATCTTAAAATAATTGAACTTACAAAAGAATTATTAAATCATATTAAAAACTAAGTTGAAGAAGTTGTTGAGCATCTCGAAACCATTATTGTGTTGATTATTTAGGATATGGTGAGACTAGAATCCATTCTTACTGAGGAACAAAAGAAACAATCCTATCATAGTTTGCAATCACAGCTGAGCATTATGAATTAGGAGATTTATCAATTAAATAGTGATTAATAAAATCAATCTCGCGCTATTAAAGCTCTTTAAAAAGGTCAGCTTGAACTTTAAAAAGGACAGCTTAAACTGAAAAATGATCTTAAAAATGGACAACAAACTTCGTAAAATTAGTTCAACGAAGTATAACAATAGGTAAACATTATTTAAAATAAATAATACCTTGGAAATGAATTAAACTTTTTATTTTTAATAGATACTTTCTCTCAGCAATAAAATGGATCGATTGCTGTAGAGGTTTCCTGAGCAAGAGAGCTAATAAGTATTACAAAATAGAGAACAAAAACCAATTAAAAAACTTAATTACTAATAGACGTACCCTTACATAAATAGTGAAAAACCAGAATTGAGATAAGCTTCCAGTATTATTTCTAAAATGATTCCACCTTAACTAAAATAACTAAAAAGTAGTTATGATAAGAATCTTCGGTTTAATTGATTATATGGAATCATACACTTTGAATTCTCTTATGTAATAATCTAGAGGTAAAAAGCAAGCAAGTATTGAACATATTATGCAGATTAGATACAATGAATCAATAATCATTTTTATCAATGTTTTAAAATTATCTCTGATAATAATAATTTTTACGAATTCAAAAAAATATGAAAAGAATAATCAATTTTCTATTTTCCTAAAATTTAATTTTTTTTACTTATTTTAAATTAATCCTACCCTTTTAAATATTAATCTTATTTCCAAGTGTCTCACAAATACAAAAAAATTTGAGGATTAAAGTGGGGAAATAATTTTATTTCCATATTACTATGAAGAAATCTAATTTTTCAACAAAAGAGAAATCAAGAATACTTTATTAATAAACTAAACAAAACAAAAATAAACAGCTAAAAGATTCTATTCTAAGACAACAAAAAGATGGATTTTACTCAAGATGCTCCTTGTCACGATAGGTAATCCCTTGATGAAGCAGTCCTATCCCAAAAATGTAGTCTTCATTAATAGGAGAACTGCGATTCTATTGACCTCAGCCTGTTCGCACCAAACCCAAGAATTTGCTAATAGTGCATAAAATAATTCAACATTCCCATGAATAAAGTACTATAAATCCATTAGCTGCTAACTTCTACTTCAGACAGTTTTTTCTAGACATTCCCTGTATTGGAGGATATGGAACTAATATAAAATATTCAATCGATTATTGGTTCAGTAAGGACTCAATAGATGGAATTCTTTGAGAATCTCAAATTTACATTGATAGAGTTAATTGAAAAGGCCCAGTATTCTTCGAAATTAAAGCTTGATTAGCTTGTAGAATCCTACAATAAAACTCTAACCTCCTTTTAAAACCCTTCTAAAGTAGAAGAACTCAAATCTTTCTTGCTTGCAAACCCAGACTAAAGCAGCGAGATCTTCAAGGACTATATTCAAGCACATGTTCAAAGATCCTCAGCAAGAACTCTTCAAATCAAAGCAGAATATTAGGAATTCTTGTGCTTAAATAGTATGTTTTCTTTAACATAACAAAATTAAGGACTTAAAAGACAAATCTCACTCTCAATAGAAAGCCAAACACCAATAGAGCTAATCCAATGCAGAAAACCTACTTTCCGAACTAGAGCAAAAGTAAATCAAAGTCATGTTTGCTACTGCTCTTCACAGTTTAAGAAAAATATTGTTTATTCTGAGTTTCCTCCAAAGATAAGTTCTATATTTATCTTATTTAATATGTTTTTTTCTCTCTTCAGAATCTCTATTATTTAGCTTCCCAATGGTAGGTATGAAGGATAGCTAGTCGACAATATTAGGCAAGGATACGGTAAACTAATTCCTTTTTTTCATTTATTATCTTTTCATATTTATTAATGTTGCAAGGACAATTCATTTTTTTTTTTATTATTCATTCTATTATCACTTTTTAATCATTCCATTAATTTTTTGCTATTCAATTTCTGTTCCTTAAATATCATTATTGGCTTTTGAAGGAGAGTTCAAAGACGGAAATCGCCACGGACAAGGTTAGAAGAAAGAAATTATTTATTATGGTTTCATCTTTTCAGTTGTTAAATAATATTTTGGCTTTTGAAGGGAAGTACTTCTATTCTGATGGAGGGAGATATGAAGGAGAGTTCAAAAACAATAAATTCAATGGATAAGGTATTAAGAGAGAAATTATTTATGGGTTGATAATTGTTTCATCTTTATTATTCTCAAAATAACATTATTGTCTTTTAAAGGCAAGGAAATCTTTGCTGACGGAGGGACAAATGGAGGAGAGTTCAAAGACAATAAATTCAATGGATAAGGTGATAAGAGAGAAATGGTTTACCGCTTGTTAATTGTTTCTTCTTTATTATTCTCAAATAACATTTTTTATTTTTGAAGGCAAGTACATCCGTGCTGACGGTGAGAGATATGAGGGAGAGTTCAAAGAAGGCATTCGCCACGGATAAGGTTAGAATAGAGACATTATTATTTTTTTCAAGTAATTTATTCTCAAATAAAATTATTGACTTTTGAAAGGCAAGTACTTTTATCCTGAAGGAGGGAGATATGAGGGATAGTTTAAAGACGATAAATACAATGGATACGGTAAGAAGAGAATCATTATTTATTGTTTATTATGGTTTCATCTTTTCAGTTATCAGATACCATTATTTTCTTTTGAAGGCAAGCTCATCTTAGCTGACGGTAGAAAATATGAGGGAAGTTTTAAAGAAGGTGAATACCATGGTTAAGGTCAGAAGAGAGATATTATTTATGGTTTATTATGGTTTCTTCTTTTCAGTTTTCAGTTGACAATATTTACTTTTAAAGGCAAGTTCTTTTATCTTAACGGAGGGAGATATGAGGGAGAGTTCGAAAATGGCAATCGCCATGGAAAAGGTAAGAAGAAAGAGACATTACTTTTTGTTTATTATGGTTTCAACTTTTTTCTAATCAAACAACATTATTGGCTTTTGAAGGAAAGTACTACTAGGCTGATGGAGGGATATACGAGGGAGAATTCAAAGACGGAAGTCGTCACGGAATCGGTCAGAAGAGAGACATTATTTATGTTTTATTATTGGTTCATCTTTTCTATTATCAAATAATGTTTTTGGTTTTTGAAGGCAAGTACTTTGTTGCTTAGGAAGACATCTTTTCAGAAAAGCTAGAATAAGGTAACTTTAATAGAAAAGGTCAGAAGAGTTAAAAGTGATTTATCATTTCTGATTGGCTCGTCTTTTCTATTTCAAAAATATAAATTGATTTTAAAGGTAAGGGCTTCGATGGCCAAGCAAATAGATATGATGGAGAGATAAAAGACGGCATATGCAACGGATAAGGTTAAAAAAAAACATTATTTATTATTAATCTTTAAAATTATCAATAACATTCTTTTCTTTTGAAGGCAAGCTCTTTTTTCCTGATGGTAAGAGATATGAGGGAGAGTTCAAAGACGGAAAATACCACGGATAAGGTCAGAAGAGAGACATTATTTATGGTTTTTTATTGATTCTTCTTTTCTAATATTAAACTTATCTGTATTTTAAAGGTGAAATCTTCTTTCCTGAAGGTAGCAGATTTAAGGGAGAGTTCAAGAAAGGGGAATAACACGGATAAGGTAAAAAAAAAGAGCTAATTATTTTTATTTTTTGATGATTCTTCTTTTTTCTAATAACAACACATTTGCTTTTTGAAGGAAAGTACTTCTGTGCTGAATAAAGAAGGAAAAAGTAACATTTAGAAGGAAACCCCTAATTTGCAAAAGATCAAGAAGAGAGACACTATTTTTAATTTATTACTGATTTATCATTCTATTTTTCAAACAACTGAAGGCAATATCTTCTATACTGACGGAAGAATTTATTAGGGAAAGCTCAAAGACGGTAAGTACCACGGATAAGGTCAGAAGAGAGATAATATTTATGATTTATTATTGATACATCCTTTCTTTTAATAAACACCATTATTTTCTTTTAAAGGTAGGCTCTTCCTTCCTGACTATAGTAGATATGAGGGAGAGTTCAAAGAAGGGGAATACCAGGGAAATGGTAAGAAGAGAGAATTATTTATGGTTTATTATCATTCCTCTTTTTAATAATCCAGCACATTATTTGATTTTTAAGGCATGCTCTTCTGTGCTAACAGAAGAGCATATGAGAAAGAGTTGTAAAATGCTTAAAACTACGGAAAAGATCTGAAGAGAAACATGACTTTAAGTTAATTATTGGTTCATCTTTTATTTTAAAAAAACCCATTATTTGCTTTTGAAGGAATTAATTTCTATCAATAAACTGAAGAAATATTGTATGCTGGAGAGTTCAACGACAGCGAATATAACGGAAATGGTAAGAATAAATACATAAATTATGGTTTATTATTGGTTCATCTTTTCTATTATAAAACCTATTATTTATATTTGAAGGCAATATTCTCAATCGTGAAGGAACTAAATATGAGGGAGAGTTTGAAAATGGCAAATACAAAGGATAAGGTTAGAATCATATTAAAAAATTTTTATTGGTCTTTCTTTTCTATTATTAAACAAATTATTATTTGCATTTTGAAGGCAAGATATTTAATCCTGACGGAACTAGATATGAGGGAGAGTTCAAAGACGGCAAGTACCACGGATAAGGTTAGAATCATTATTTATGGTTTTTTATTGGTTTTTCTTTTCTATTATTAAACACATTATTTTTACTTTGAAGGCACGAAATTCAATACTGACGAAACTAGATATGAGGGAGAGTTCAAAGAAGGCAAATACCACGGATAAGGTCAGAAGAAAGAAAAGATTTATGGCTTATTATTGGTTTATTTATCTTTTCAAAATAAAACCAATTATTTGTATTTTGAAGGCAAGATATTCAACCCTGATGGAACTATTATTGAGGGATATTTCATAGAAGACAACTTCAACGGATAAGGTTAGAAACATTATTTTATTGGTTCTTCTTTTCTATTATTAAACATATTATTTATATTTTGAAGGCACGAAATACAATCCTGACGGATCTAGGTATGAGGGAGAGTTCAAAGACGGCAAATATCACGGATAAGGTTAGAATCATTATTTATGGTTTTTATTGGTCCTTCATTTCTATTATTAAACACATTATTTGTATTTTGAAGGCAAGATATTTAACCTTGACGGAACTATTATTGAGGGATAGTTCATAGAAGGCAAATTCAACGGATATGGTTAGAATAGATACTTAATTTATGGTTTATTATTGGTTGATCTTATCTAAAACACCAATTATTTTTTGAAGCCAGGATAATAAATCCTGACGGAATTAGATTTGAAGGAGAGTTCAAAGACGGTTAATACCACGGATAAGGTCAGAAGAGAGTCATTATTTATGGATTATTATTGTTTGTTTTTTTCTACAATCAAACTTATTATTTGCTTTTGAAGGTAAAAAATAAAAATAACCCATTTTTATCGGTTTAGAAATAAGAAGGATGTTATAAATCATACATCTAAATTTCACAAATAATCTATGTTCTCACTGTTTTTTAAGAAGAATAGATACTATCTTTGTAAGTCCCTTCCTTTATCACATTTGTTGATGGATTAATTATTTCATATAGCTTTGTGTTTGTGGGTTTTTATTTTTTCTTTATGGTTTGTTTCTTATTTTTTGCAAATTGCCTCACCTATAAAATCAAATAATGTGTTTGATACTAGAAATAACGAACCAGTAATAAACAATAAATAGTGTCTCTCTTCTAACCTGATGCTACGATTATGCCGTCTTTGTACTCTCTCTCTCTTCAAATCTATCTTTAGTAAAGAATTGCTTACCTTCAAAAGTAAATAATGTGTTTAAAAAATAGAAAATGAAACAATAAAAAAACATAAATCATGTCATTTTTCTGACCTTTTCCATTCTATTTGCCGTCTTTGTATTGTCCCTCATATTTTTTTTTGTCCAAACAGAATTAAGTGCCTTCAAATGCAAATAACAAATTTGATTATGAAAAAATGAACCAATAATAATCCAAAAAAAATGTTTCTCTTCTGACCATATCCGTGGTATTGGCCATCTTTGAACTCTCCCTCATATCTTGTTCCATTAGGAAAGAAAAGCTTGCCTTCAAAATCAAAAATGTGTTTGATAATAGAAAAAAATAACTAAAACTAAACATTTTATCATGAATCTCTTATGACCTTATCCATTGAATTTACCGAGTTTGAACTCTCCTTCATATCTCTTTCCATCAGCATAGCAGTATTTTCCTTCAAAAGTAGTATAATGTGTTTGATAATAGAAAAGAAGAACTAAAAAATAGCCATAAATAATATCTCTCATCTACCATATCTGTCTAATTTTCCTTATTTGAACTCTCCCTCGTACACTGATCCGTCAACATAGAGTAATTTGCCTTCAAAATACAAAAAAAATGTTGGATAATTGACAATATGAACTAATAATAAATTCAAATAATTATTAGTAATACTGCTCATTGATCTCATTAAATTATTTTTAAGTAAGTATTTTTCTAATTGAGATTAAGATAGAGGGTGAACTCACTTCCTGCTCCTCATTAGCTCCCTTCTATAAAAAATGCCAAAAAGCTGCCTTTCTTGTAAATCGTTGTCAAGTTTAATCGGATAAAAGGGCTACAAAATGAGTTAAAAAGTTGTATTTTAAGGTAATCAGAAGTTCGAAGTAGGTAAAGGTTAATTTCGCCTATTATTTTTATTTCAATACTCTAATATTCCGAAAACTTATATGTAAGAGCCCCATCTAAATAATTGGCATTCTTCTTCTATTAATTGAGATATTATTTTCTTTTGTCTGAAATAAAAAATAATGCACAAAAAATCAAAGAAATATGAAAAGAGAAGCTATTTTACAGTAATTCATATTAAAATTAGATGAAAGAGTTGATAAAGCTTTTGATCGAGAATGAATTCAACAAAACTAAGAAATCAAAGTTAACAGAAGTAAACGAGACTTTTCTTTAGAAATAGACCAAAATTATTTTAAAATAGAATTGTTATCCACAGAGAAATTCAATTGTATTTTCTTTTATTTTCAAGTTTATCACAATAATATTTAGGAAAAATAGTGGAAATATATTTTATTTTCATCTTAGCAAGAAGAAATCCAACGTTTAAAGAGAATCTTTTTGGGGAATCAAACGATAATTGATTAATAAACGAAATAAAATAAGAACAAAAAGCAAAAAGGAAATATTCTCAGACACCCAAAAGATGGATTTATTACTTCAGAATTCTTCTTGTCCAGATAAGAAATCA
>Ga0302271_10002727_pt1 | contig 15625 bp, 4 predicted proteins | sample III_Bog_N1_1_FD_198767 | JGI IMG/M metagenome (GOLD analysis project Ga0302271, IMG submission 198767) | Peat permafrost microbial communities from Stordalen Mire near Abisko, Sweden - III_Bog_N1_1 | ecosystem: Environmental > Terrestrial > Soil > Wetlands > Peat | place: Sweden: Abisko... | reverse complement strand
AAACTATGAAATAAAATTTGATTTTTTTTTAATTATTTAACTTGATCCTTCTTATTTCTTTCAAATATTTGTTCTCATCCAATATTTTAGATTTAAATTTTTTTCTTACCTTTTTCTTCAAAAAGCAATTTACTTTTAAATTTTATCTTAAATTTTTTAAAATAAAAAATTAACCAAAAACCAACCCCTTTAGGTTATTTTATCTACACCAGAATAGGCTGAGGCTATTTAGAACTCTTTTATTGCTATTTATACAATTATTTTAATCCTCTCCTTAAAACTCTTTGTGGTTTATATGTCGCGTTATCTAAAGGTGTTCATTTTTAAACAACTTTCAACATTGAAATTCTTTTATGGAGTCTATGCATTTTAGATTATGAATTAGGAAAAAGAAACTTAATGTCTGTGGGAAGATAATTTATTGAATTGAATATTAATTTCCTTTAATAAAATATCAAAATATTATTATTTTTTATGTAAAATCTTCTTCTTTTTTCCTTAAAAAAACAATAATTTACTACTACTCCTTCATTTATTCTCAATATTTCAAAAAAATAATTCTGTTTTTAAATTCCTCTTACTCTGAGTCTTGTATTTTCAATACAAAAACATACCTTGTCATTCATTTTAAGTGGCCGTTGAGATTATTCCTTTTACAACTCAAGTAGCACACCAAATTTGTTAACACTTTTTCATATTTAACAAATAGCGCAAAGTATCTTAAGAATATCTCATTTTGCTAGCTGAACTTGGAGTATTACATAAACTCTCTCTTTACTATCTTATTGGCAGAGCTGATTCATGCCTTAAAGCAATGTTGATTTGTTTTGTGTATATTTATTTTGAGTTTAATTTAAATATTTTTGTATGCTTGCGAGAAAGAGAGAGAGGATACTTTGCGATAATAAATAAAGCATAAATGATTGCTTGTGATCACATGTACATTAAAATTTGAAATATTAATTTTTGCGATAATCTTTAAAAAATCAAAGAAATGGATTTATTTTTTAGAAAAGGTTTCAATCTTAAGTTCTTTGAGTTCAACGAGGGAAGTACGAGACCAGGTTTCTCAGGAATGAAATAGTTAAGTTTGGGCATAACTGTGAATCGCTGGTGTTATTAAATGGTGGATTAAAAACTTGAACTTGTGCATTGATTATTTCCCTTTTCCTTTTATTGTTTCTAATTTTATTCTTTTTAATTTATTTTTTGAGCGTTAGGAGCTATCAATTTTTTTCATTGAAAGTCATGATAATTTCTCATAATAATCCAGGTAAATTTTTCTTAATTAAATTTGAATATGTCCCTATTTGGAATGAGATTAAGAGTCAAAAGAAAAATGATAATTTGATCTAATTAATTAAGAAAAAAAAAGTGAAAGCAGAATGATGAAAGCAATAAGCTTAGTTTTTTAATTATTTCGGAACCATTTTTTAAAACACCTCGGAAATAAATTCTTAATGCATTCAAGAATTCGATATCCTTAGTTTTTTAGCTGAAGTGCTCCTGCACGAATCCCAGAAGCCTTTTTATTCTGAATTCACTGTCCCATCTCTTGTAAAATCGAGATCGAATCACATAATTCGATTCAAGTTTTTATCAAGAAGAAACATTAAACATGCAATCAAAACTATGTGCAAAACAATACAAAGAAAGAAAAAGTATTATTTTAACGAGCCGACGATTTCCATTGTCTTTTCTATCCTTTTTCTCTATTGAAATAAAAAGAAAATGTTCAGCATAAATCGCTGCATTGAAAAAATATAAAAATATGCAAAAAATGCAATAAAGCTAATTCACAATAATCAATATGTGAAGTAGCTACTCTTGTCTTCCAATGATTAGAAAATCAAACAATATTACACAATTCTAAAAAATATTCAAGAAGAAATATCAAATGTGATTGATTAGTCAGTTAGGGAAAATTAATTTACTTTTTGATTAGAAGAATATCTTCTTGAAATTTAATATTTTTTTTAAGTTTTCTTAAATTCTTAACTGCAATGTTTGGAATTACTAAAGCAAAACATTAACAATTTTCTGGGGAGTTAATCATGTAAATACAAGGCTTTTAATTAAGGTATTTGACTTGAAAGTTTAATTTGATTTTACTTTTGAATTGCTACGATTTACAAAATATTTGAATCAAATTAAATAATTATCAAATAAAATTGAAAAAAAGGAAGAAGAAATTTGAAAAAATTACAAAAAAAGAAAAGAAGAAAACGATAAGGAAAGACATTTTTTTACCTTGTTATTCAAGTGATGGTATGATTTCCCTAGTTTTTGAAGATTTCCCAGTCTTTCGTTGAGATTTTCTTCTGTAAAAGAGTGTGCGTTTATGTTAAACATGTAATTGGATTGTGTTTTTACACTCCAATGTACATTAAAAACTTCGAAGATTTAAAGGCATTTTATATGAATATTAAACAAATTGTTATGTAAAACTCTTCAATCAACACAAAAAAATAATACATGAAACAACAAACAACATAAAAACAAATAAAATGCTATTCAGCGCTAAAATCCAAGAAAATTGTATCCTTGGATTTGGAAATGTTCTGAATCCAAGGAATACTATTTTTGAATTTTTCGTTTATGAGAAAATTTGTGTGTTTGATTTGAATTCAAAAAAAAGACAAAGAAAATATTGAAAATTTTAGAAATATTATCTTCAGCAAAAAAAACTAATTTGCTAAGTAGATTAGTTAAATAGAATCAAATTTGCATTTGATTAATTAAGAATGATTGGATTTTGAGAGAGTTCAGTAGGAGTGCAAAGATGAAGGAGAACAAAAAATAAACGAAACTCAGCATTACCATTGAAAAGAGAGCTTTCATGAAAAGAAACAAGGGAGTGAAAATTCAGAGAAGATGAAAATGGGTGTTTAATTCACTTAGAAACAGTATTTTTAACAAATGGGTTTTGTTAGCATTTTATTTTTGTTTTTAATGGTTCTTGATGTTGTTCGTTTCATCAATTTAAGTAACTCTTTATAAGTATTTATTGCACTAGCTAAAGTTTATGCAGATTTTTGATGCTCATAAATTAGAGTAAAAATGAATGTGTCTAAGAATAAAGATTGGAATTATCTTGACATTATTCACATTTATTAAGCAATTCAAGCATCTTTTTATTAAAACAGTTAATCAAAGATAAGTGTTATTAAGAAAACTATAAATTGAAATGATCAAAAAATGAATCTTTGCTTGGAAATGAACTAAACTAATTAGATGAGTCTTAAGTAGTTTGAAAAATAACTCAAAAAAAAAATAAATGAAGAAACTTCTGTTTCAAATCATTCTACAGACAATCAATTCTGCGCATAAATCTTTTTTGGCTTACCTCATTAATAATGAAGAGATCTGATTATTATTAAGCAAGTGTCTAGATATCTAGATATTGAAAATTTGACTGGATAACTTATTTTTCGCAAATAAAGAAAATAAGAAAAATAAGAGGAGATTAGGGTATTCTAAGTAAAATATTGCTGATAATCTAAATAAACAAATAACAGCTGATAATTTCTGTATGATCTATTATTCTTCTTTATTGCTTGATCTTTTTAAAGAAAAGACAGTGATTAGCTACCTAAGCTCCCCTCCGCTAAGATTTTCTCTCATTTTCACAGAATAAAAATGAGGACAAAGGATAGAATTTTGCAAAAGCAATCTGATATTTACCTTCTTTCATAAAAGCTGCCTTTTAAATCAACAGACTAATCCAGATGCCTAAATGATGGTATTGAAGAAAACTATTATTTCTTTAATAGTAATATCAACCATCAAATTCTCAAACTTAATTATCTAATTACTCTTTAACAAAGAGTTTTAACTAGTTATTTCTTAGGAATATTCCTTTTATAAAAGTTGTTAAGTTTTGTTTTGAATATGTTTTCTAGCAAATATATTAGCAAATCTGATAAAGATACTTTCTTGTTTCAACAAATAATATGTTTTTCTGCCTTGTTCTGAAAATTTATCTAAATAGAATTGAAGAGAAATGGTGGAGATTTAAAAAGGAAAGGAATTGGAGTTTTATTTGGAAAATTACTTTTTTTTTCAAGATTTTTTTTTTTATTAAAAGCACATCATCATGAACAAGGGAATCTCATTCCTCTCTAAAAGTGATTTTTAAGTAAATTGCATCTTATAAGGAGATTTGTGAGTAATAATTACGTTAAAATTCTATGTTTATGGAGATTCCCCCAATTTAAAACTAAGAGTAATTATTTACTCCTCGTGTTTTGATTATTATTTTCCATTGCAGAAAAATAAATTGCTCTTGAAATAGTTTACTCAAATTCACAACCACAACAAAATACTGCTATGAAATCTTCGACTTATCGCTATCTGCTTTTTGGTGTTTTAGCTTGCAGCATATTTGTGTAAGCTGCCTTGGAGGTATCAGAGCAAAATCTGACAGAGAAACCTGTTTTACCTGATGCGATAACACATGAAGTAAAATTATCAGAAGAGGCTCTTCCTAGAGAAAGTAAAGTGATTTTCTTCATTTTCATGAGTCTCACAATAGGAGGACTCATCAAGCATATCAACAAAAGATTCAGTGTAAGAAAGCAAATAGGAGAATTGGATTATTTTAGAAAAATCATTGATATGAGTGCAATATCATTAACTTTATGATTTTTTATTAAAAAGATTGCATATACTCCAATGCTGTTTGTAGTTGGTTGCTTGGGTGGTGCATACAATGAGAGTCTTGGTTAGCTTGGAGACGCAATTCGATCAGCAAGTTCAATTAATCCTGTAATTTTTTATTTGAAAATCGACATTTTTGGTACTAAGATTGTCTATTTGATTTTGTGATAGCATGGAATCCTCATTATATTTCTTCCTGTCATGATATTTCAAAGTGGGTACAGCACAGACTGGCATATATTCCGCAGACAATCTGGATAGGTAACTGAGTTCATTTTTAAAATAAGTTAATTTGATGTGTTTTCTGAAAAAAACTAAAAATATTGGTCATATTTATTTGAGTTTTGATTGAGTTTTCGATGATTTTTTGAAATTCACAGACAAAAATCAACACACACACACCCAAAATCTTATTTGCTTTCCTTGATTTAAAATTGTTTAAAATCAAGAATTAAATTTAAGGTTCTTATTTGTGAAATTATTGGGATCTTTATTTATATTTTGCAGATTAAAATATGATCTTTTCGCATTTATTCAGAAATATTTTTTTTCAAATTATTTGTATCATTTTTGCATTGTTAATTAACTAAATGTTTGTACAATTTGAAATATTTTAGTTATTGATCTTAGCTCTTCCTTGTGTGATTTTGAGTTCAGTGATGATTATGGGATTCATAAAAATGTTATATCCTTCTGATGACTATCCCATATCTGGCACTTTTTTACTTGGATCGTTGCTTTCATGGACTGATACAGTTTCCATTGGTGCTATTTTATAAGAAATAGGTGCTCCAAAAAGACTCAACTCCCTTATCACAGGAGAATCACTAGTTAACGATGTTACTTGTGTTGTTCTCTATCGCCTTGTTAAGGTAAAAATCTCTTGTTATAATTATTCTGTGCAAAATAAATGCAACCTTTATTTTGAATTTCTCAGGAAATTGTGCGAGATAACATTACAACTCTCTGGGAAAGTGTGCAATATTTTTTTATTGCATCTATTGGTTGCATTTTGTTGGGTATAGTCTTCGGTTTTCTGACTTCTTTTTGGATAAAAAAAATCTTCAATGATGAGATTCACACAGTCAACATCGTTCTTCTCAGTACTTACCTGGTAAAGACTAGATTAAAAAATTTCAATTTCTGTGATTTCTTATTAATATTATTTGTTTGAAGTTGTACTTTGTAGGAATGAATATAAATATCTGCGGATATCGAATGAATGGCATCATCCCATTGGTTAGTTTCGGGCTGTTTATGTCGGCTGTAGGAAAGAAGAGAATTAACAGTTAAGCTGATTTATCTTTCAGGTAGTTTTGGTCTTATATTTCATTTTGTGCTGAGACTGTGATCTTTATTCTTGCTGGAGTGATTGTTGCGATAAATTACAATGTAAACACATTAACTCCCTTATTTAAACATAAATATCCTTCTTCTCAATAACTTTAAATAATTTTTATGAAAACTTAGTCCGCAAACTAAGATACAGTGAAGAGTTCAGACTACTACAAACTACTCTTGATTTATTTAGCTTCAATGGTTTCACGACTCATATCAATGTCAGTTTTCATGCACTTCTTAGAGAGACTAGGATATGGGTTAACTTGGAAGGATGTCTATATCTTAGCTTATGGTGGTTTAAAGGGGGCAGTTGGGATTGCTATTTCTCTGATTATCTCCTCAGATACACATTTCAACATAGAAATGAGACAACTTGTAAGATATATTCCTTTCCTTTGACAGTACTAATAAAAATATTTGATTAAAACTAGATTCTATTTGAAGTTGCTGGGAATTCTCTGCTGACTCTCTTAAGTAAACAATATTCCCTTGACTAAGATGAAATTCTATCCTTTTTTCTTTTTTTTAGTTAATGGACCTACGCTGAAGTATCTTGTGTAGTATCTCAAAGTTACGACAACTTCTTCACTGAAAGACAAATTATTCATGGATTTTCTGGAAAAAGACTTCAAAGAAGAAGTAGAAGCATAAGTTGAAGATCTTAAAGAGAGCAAATATCTCAAAAATGCTGATTGGAATGAAGTTATTACTTTATCTGGAGCAAAGAAATAGCAAGAATATATCTAGGAGCTGAATAAACGGTTAAATGAACAATAGAAATTAGATTAGGAGCATCCAACTAAAGTAGTCTAAGAATCTAAGGAATTACAAGAAGTGTAAGAACACAAACAAGTTGAGGGAAATGTCGAGATGGTTAATTATTTATTCCTTTTCTTTCATTTTTCACTGAATAGATTGATCAATAAACAAGATAAAATTGATGAAAAATTACCTTCGGAGCAAAAGATTCAAAAGAAATCAGCTCGATAAAACGATGAAATTGGAGAAGATGATGATGAAGATGATTAAGAACCGGAGAACTAGCCCTTAGATGAAGAAACACTCATATTCATTAGAAATATTTTTTTAAAGAGACTCAAACTCGCATTTTGGGATCTCTTCGATAAGAATCAATGCCAAGGAGAAAGCTATCTGCGACTAGTAGAAGCAGCTGATTGGGATCTTGATAACGAAACTTCATAAATGAACACATGGGCTTATCTGATGAGATAATTTGAAGATGGATCGATTAACTTTTATTCTACTATTAGAAATTGGACGATTATTGGAAGATGGGCAAAGAAACAGCTTTTTTAACATATTTCTTGCATTTATGATATGGTTCATTCCTACATTGAAGCACATAAAATAGCTGATACAGGACTATTTGCTGTAAGATTTCAACAATTTGTGTTTTCTCAGTTAGTTCTGTGAGGTTGCAAAAAATGTAAATTTGTTTTATCTCTTTTGAAAAGACTAAGTATGATGAACGTTATGTGCAGTATATCGTTAATGAATCCGAAGAAAACATCCAAGCTGCTAAGAAGTATCTGGACGATTATTTAGATTTGAGCTTCCCGGAGATCAGTGAATCTATTAGAACAAAGAAGGTGGCTTTTAATATTCTTGACTACTAAAAAGGTAAATTAGACTCATTTCTGCTGGCGAGATCTATTAAATGTTTGGCTTTTTTGCTTTCAAAAGACATCATCAACGAAAAAGAAGAGCAGGGTCAGCTTAACGAAAAAGAATACTTCTCTTTAAAAAAGAAAGTTGACTAGAATATCATTAGTCTCAATAATCTCACACCATCATGGGTAAAAAGATGTTCGTTTTGCACTTTTTATGGTTATTTATTGTGAACTTAACTGTTTTTTACAATTATTTCACCTAAAGAGCGAGGTTGTGTTTGAAGATTTTATTAAAGCTTAGCCTCTGTTCTAGCTGCTTAGTTAGCATATTTAGAACAAAAAAGAATTTAATGCTCTCATTTCAGAGTCAATTGAAGCCAGATTCTCAACTGATCAATATGTCTTCAAGGTTAGCAAGCTGATTCTTTTATTGTCTTCTTCATTTCTAATTTTTTCTTTTTTTAACTCTTTGAACACAACAGCAAAGTGATAAAGCCACTCATATCTATGTGATTACTCGAGGATGTGGTACTGAGAACTACAAAAACGAAAATGGTAAATTTTCAATAAAACGTGGAGTAGGCCATATTCTTCCAATCTAGCAGCTCTTAGGAAACTCAATGAAGTATTACACTGGTAAAGTTAAAGTTTTTCACATTATTTTTTGTTAAAATATTTGTTTTCCAAGAGTTCCAAGCTGATTGCCTTATGATAACTCGAACAATTAACATCCAAAAGTTAATGCAAGTATCTCGCTGCCATCACGAAGTTGAAAACCACATTTATAGAGAAGCTCTACCGTATCTTTGCAAGATTTTCTATGCAGATTTCTTGCCAATTAGCAATCTTGAAATTGAAAAAATCGAAGATATCATTAGTAAAACTGTGATTCATAGAGTCAAAAAGGGACAATCAATTGATATTGTTGCTGGAGGATTTCTTGTTAAAGGTAAAATTATTATTGAAATTTTCAGATTTTATCCATTTTTAACAAATTCATTCTAAAAAATAAAGGAAAACTTGTTCTGAATCTCCCATAATAAGAAACTTCCATTCTACCAAATTCTGATAATTCAGAATTAAAGCAACTTTAAGTAAGCAATCCCCCTGAAATAAACTAATATCAGCAAGACGCATTACTTCGACCTAACTTCTAAAGCGATCAAGATACCATGCCTGAAAAAGAGATTCAATCATACTCTGTAATCTACCCGAATGCTTCATACTATAACTACACTGCTTCTACTTCCACGATAATCTTCGAATTCCTCCACCCTGAAGAAATAAGGTTAGTTGTTCGCAGCATCAAGAGATCTAAAACTCTTGTGTGTCCTCCTTCTGCAAGTTCTAGAATAAAAAAGGAATGAGAAGATTTAAAAGCAAAAGATGAATAAATTTGTCTGTAAAAATCAATTTTACATAATTGTTTATTCAATTGATAAAGGAAACATCTTTTTAAGAATTTAATTTGATCAAGAACAAATAAGTAAAAATTTTCTTATTGTTTCTGATTCAAAACAATTTAAATAAAAAGAGATATGGGAGGGTGGGGGAGGGGGAGAATGAGTTTTTATGCCGAAGAAGAAAAAACAACATTTCACAAGAGAATTGTCTGAAATTTTTGATAATTTGCTGAACAAATAAAGGAATTTCTTAATTCATCGCAAAAAAGTTGCTTAAGGATCTAAGGTAGCAGCAATGTCTTAATCTTAACAGAATTAGGTTTAAATCACACCTAATGATCAAGGATTCCAACAAGTATACAATCCAGGGTAACAACAATAATCTACGTCCACAGGATAGTACTTCTTTCCATAGCAACAGTCTAAACAATAATATTAGAATAACTCTTCAAACATGGATAGTTATTACTAAACTTAATAGCAATCAGCAACAGCGTATAATCAAAGATTAAACTAATAAAATACTTATGAAACACCTACACCCTTTGGAGATAATATCACTGCTGACTCTATGAATCAGAATTAGAATCATGCGAACAACAGACCATTCCAAGGAGGAAACTAAATGAGTAACATGTAGCCTTTTTCTTAGAACTACTCTATGTAGGAAGCGCCGTTAAATCAGTATTCTTAAGAGGTCTTTGTATAACCTGGCATACTGAAGCTACAAAACATCCTAGGAGTGTATATTAAGCAGAAATTTGAAGTCATCGAAAGCATCACAGGATGTGAGACTCCAAATGTTTACAAAGTCTATGAAGCAGATTCAAATGGAAGTAAAATCTCCTCCAAGATTCTTTTTAAATGCAAAGAAAAAAGCAATTGCTGTACACGCAACTTTCTACCTGGCTCAGCAAGGCCTTTTACAATGCTTGTAAAGAATAAGGAAGACAATGATACTGGCTCTGGAAGGCACGCAGAAGATTCAAGTTTTCTATTTCTTAACAAAGATTTTAAATGCACTTTTCTATGCATGGCTCGCCCGAAGCTAGACGTTATGCTTATAGAATAAGGAGTTAATAGACTCATTGGAAGCATAATCTAACCTTTTACGATGTGTGAAATCATTCTAGATATACTTGACAGCAATGGAAATATTAGATTCCATATTATTGGAGAGTCTCTCTGTATGCCAGCGATATACTGTAAAAATATTCCTTGCAAAAGCTGCTAAGAAGCAGTGTTCTTGGTGACAAATCCAGATAGATCTGTTCTTAGTTATGTTACAAAGCATACTGCTGGATGTATTAAATAGTGTATTTCTGATGTGTCCAATTTTGGAGTAGCATTTCCATTGAATTCGACTCCTGAAGAAAAAGCACTTATTATGGCTGCTGTGATATTTCTAGATTATAGGTATTTTGAAGAAAGTCCTTAAGATAATAATAATAGGAATTAAGGATAAATATATACTGGCAGCAATCAAATGGAACTATAAGATTTCCCTCGTCAAAGGTTATCTCCCTGAAATTATTGATAAGATTAAAAGATACATTGTTTGGATAAAATAGAAAAATGCAAAGAAAGATCAAGAGAATATTTTTTAGGTTTTATTGTAAGGGAGATTAGCACCACAGAATCCAAGATAAGGCCTTAAGGATAAATAGGACTGATGCAAACACAAATAATGTATTTATTTCAGCAGATTTAAATCAGAATCAAATGAAAACAAATAATATATTTAATATTTTTGCACTACTGTAAACTTGAAAAAAGATATCTTTCAACAAATTATTATGAATATTTTTTGATTGGGGAAAAAGATTTTCTTGAAATTTTCTTTTTTTGAATGATAACTTCAAAAAATGATTAGGCAGATACATTTGCTAATTTATTATCTTTTTTCATTTTGGGGGGGGGGGGAAGGGGGGAAATTAAATTATTTTAGTAATTTATGATAACTTAAATTGAATGATAGAATAGCAAAGGTATCTTCATAATTCAAGATCAAAAATAAATAAATAATGATAAGTATCTTTAGAACTTCCAACCTTCCACTCGAGTATGCGTGCTACTTATTTCAAAGATTTACAAAATATTATTAATATTTAATTAACAAATTACAATAAATCTTGAAGAAAAAACATAAAATTAAACGAATGCAACAAGGATACTAATAACCACCTTATGGGCAACCATAAGGTTATCCTCCTCAAGGATATCCTCCACAAGGTTAACCTCCTTAGGGTTATCCTCCATAAGGCTATCCTCCATAAGGTTATCCTCCACAAGGTTAACCTCCTTAAGGTTATGGACAACCTGCGTATTAACAACCAACCCAGGGATATCCTCCATAAGGTGCACCTATGTATCCAGCCCAAGGCCAAGGCATGCCAGGCGTTGAAATGTACAATCTCAATCAAGGTGCAGGGCATCCTCAATAATAAATTGTCACTGTAGTTATCAAAAACGGACTTGGAAAGCTCGCAACAGCTCAAGGACTTTATATTAAGCAAAAGTTTGAAGTTCTTGAAGCTCTCACTGGATGTGAGACTCCTAACGTCTACAAGGTCTTTGAAGCAGATGCAAATGGGTAAAAATTAGGAAGTCGTACTTTATTTAAGTGCAAGGAGAAAAGTGGATGCTGCGCAAGACAATGCCTTCCAGGAGATTGCAGACCCTTCAACATGAAAGTTAGTAACGAAGAAGGAGCATTCACTAATGGTGGCTTCGATAAGACTCTTTTCCTTCATCTCGAGCGCCCGTTTAAGTGCACTTGTCTATGTTTCTCTAGGCCTTAGATGTCAGTGACTCTAGTTGAAGGAGGAACTAACAGCTTCTTCGGAAAAATAAAAAACCCTTGCTATTTCTGCACACTTGGGTGTGACGTTGAAGATGCGAGAGGAAATTTGAAATATAACATCACAGGAACTTGTTGCTAAGTGGGTGTCCTCTGTGCTGGATTCCCTTGCCAGTCATGTTAAGAAGTAGATTTTGAAATCCGCAATGCAGCAGGAGACATTATTGGCAGGCTTCTAAAGAAATCTGCTGGCTGCCTTAAAGCATGTCTTGGTGATGCAGATAACTTCAGTCTTGGTTTTCCTCAAGGTTCTACTCCCGAAGATAAAGCTCTATTGATGGCAGCTGCTTTATTCATGGACTACATGTACTTCGAAAACAAGAATCAAGGGCAAGAGAATAATAATAATTGATAAGAAAGGCTGATTGTAATATGTACTATTTATTATTTAGAGAGTAGACCTCTCATAATAAATATTCACCTTATTTTCCTTATCATCGTTTGTTCCCTCTTCATGTGTAGCATATTTTCATATTCAAGTATTCGATAACTCTTTGAACAAAAAAAAATAGATGAATAATATATTACATCCAAAGCAATCCTCGAAATTGAGGAAATTCGAAATAATCTATGGTAATCACTTGAATTAAAATTTTAATTACAATTGCGAATGGATCTTCACGAAAGGAAGCTACTCAGCAAATTATCGATTATTATTCATTGAATTTCGACTAAAATAAAAGAAAAGAAAATAATCCTTTCACTTGCAAAATAGAAATAGAATCTTAAAAAACTAAAGCAAAAAAATATTTTAACCTTCCAAATCAGATACTCCTCATTGGTGTGTTATCAAAGACATGAAGAATAAAGTACTTTTCTAACTTTATTCTTATGCTGAATAAGGATGAAATTCGAAGCTGATCTATTTATTAAGAGGGAAAGGGGGATTAATCAATTTCTTAGAATTGAGCGAATGTGAGGTAGTAATTAAATGAATTCAGATTCTTTGATAATTCATAAAATAAACACACACACAAGTAGTAGCATTATTAAAACTGAAAACAAGAGTATTTTTTATCTATTCTCCTTTTGTTAAGAAAGATAGATTCGTTGGGAACCTGGGAAGAATATTAAGGTTTTAAGAATAAATAGGACTGAGACACACACACAAAATATTGTATTTATTTCTACAGATTTAAACTTAAATCAAATGAAACTAAATAAATCCTCTTGTTCTAATCTCACCTTAAAAAAAGATCTTTTTCAATAATTCTTTGATGAAAGGATAATTTACATTCACCTTTACTATTTACAATTTATTAATTATTTTTTTGATTGGGGAACAAACATATTCCCTTAAAATTTTCTTTCTTTGAATGATTACTCCAAAGATGATTAGGCAAAAGATATCTACTAATTTATTTATCTTTGTTAGTTAGGAGAGGGGGGAGGAAGAGGAGAATTAAATTATTCAGGTAATTTATGATAACATAATTTAAACGATAGAATAGCAAGGGTGTTTCATAATTCAAGGTCAAAAATAAATTTTTTAGTATTTTTAGAACTTCCAACCTCCAGCCTGAATATTTGAGCCGCTCATTTCAGGGAATTACATAATTATTATTCATTTTTAATAAACAAATAACAAAAGATAATAAAGAAAAAAATCATACATTAAAAGAATGCAGCCAGGATAATAATAACCACTCTATGTACAACCATAAGGTTATCCTCCTCAAGGATATCCTCCATAAGTCTATCCTCAATAAGTTTATCCTCAATAAGTCCATCCTTCATAAGTCTATCCTTTATAGGTCTATCCTTAATAAGGTTATGGACAAGTAGTTTATTAACAACCACCTCAGGGATATTATCCATAAGTCCCACCAATGTATCCAGCTTAAGGACAAGGCATCTCAGGTGTTGAGATGTAATACCTATAACAAGGTGGACATCCTCAATAATAAATCGTCGCTGTAACTATCAAAAAAGGACTTTAATAGCTCGCAACAGCTCTAGGAATTTATATTAAGCAAAAGTTTGAAGTTCTTGAAGCTCTCACTGGATGTGAAACTCCTAACGTCTACAATGTCTTTGAAGCAGACGTGAATGGGTAACCATTAGGAAGTCGTACTTTATTTAAGTGCAAGGAGAAAAGTAACTGCTTAGTAAGACAATGTCTTTCAGGAGATTGCAGACCCTTCAACATGAATGTTAGTAACGAAGAAGGAGCATACAACAATGGCAGATTCGATAAGACTCTTTTCCTTCATCTCGAGCGTCCGTTTAAGTGCACTTGTCTATGTTTCTCTAGGCCTTAGATGTCAGTGACTCTAGTTGAAGGAGGAACTAGCACCTTCTTAGGAAAAATAAAAAACCCTTGGTACTTCTGCACACTTGGGTGTGAAGTTGAAGATGCTAGAGGAAATCTGAAGTATAATATCACAGGAACTTGTTGCCAAATTGGTGTCCTTTGTGGTGGATTCCCTTGCAAGACATGCTAAGAAGTAGACTTTGAAATCCGTAATGCAACAGGAGACCTTATTGGCAAACTTCTCAAGCAATCTGCTGGCTGCCTTAAAGCATGTTTTGGTGATGCAGATAACTTCAGTCTTGTTTTTCCTCACGGCTCTACTCCAGAAGATAAAGCTCTGTTGATGGCAGCTGCTTTATTCATGGACTACATGTACTTCGAAAACAAGAATCCAGGGAAAAGGAATAAAAATAATTGACAGGAAAATCTGATTGTGACATGTACTATTATTATTTTTAGAGAATAAACATCACATAATCAAGTTTCTCATTATTTTCCTTATCATCGTTTGTTTGTTTCATCTTCATTTGTAACACATTCATATTCAAGTATTAGAGAACTCTTTGAACAAAAATAGATAAATAATAGATATAACACCCAATGTAATCTTCAAAATTGAGGAAATTCAAAAAATAATCTATGGTAATCACTTGAATTTATATAATTTAATTACAATTTAATCTCTCAAGGGAATCTACTCAGCAAATGATTGATTATCAGTCATTGACTTTCAACTAATAATTAAATTAAAGAAAATATAATAATCCTTCACTTGCAAAATAGAAAGAGAATCGTTAAATTATCCAACAAGAAAAAAGTGTAACCACCGATATCGGATATTCCCCCCTATTAATGTGCTGTCAAAGATAAGAAGAATGAGGTAATTTTGAAACTTTATTCTCTCAAGCTGAACAAGAAGAAAATTCTAAGCTTATCTATTATTATTAGAGGATAGGGGTTAAGCAATATCTTAGAATTAAGCAAAAATGGAGGTGGCAATCAAGTGAATTCAGATTTTTTTTTGACAAGATCATAAAAGAAATACACATATACAGTATTCGCATAAAAACTGTAAACAAGAGTATTTTTATTTTAATCTCTTTTTTGGTAAGGAAGATTGATTTATTGGAAATCTCGGAAGAATAATTAAACTTATTTTGTTTGTTTACTCTCTATTATTATCCTTTCAATTTAATACTTCAAATTGTAAGATTGAAAATGATGACTTTGAGTAGTAGAATAATATCCAGGGTTGTTTCACCTCATTTAAAAAAATAACAACTGCATTCTTTACAGACAATAATACAAAGTTATTTTGTAGAAAAATTAATTTCAAGATGATAGAACTACACTTTGTTTAAATTTCATCGTATTACAACAGAATTTAATAAATTTATGATTTAAAAAGATCAAAATTGGGGAGGGATTATTTATTAAAAAAAAATAATAGACAGATAAAAGGATATTTAAAAGAAGA
>Ga0302271_10002724_pt1 | contig 15639 bp, 10 predicted proteins | sample III_Bog_N1_1_FD_198767 | JGI IMG/M metagenome (GOLD analysis project Ga0302271, IMG submission 198767) | Peat permafrost microbial communities from Stordalen Mire near Abisko, Sweden - III_Bog_N1_1 | ecosystem: Environmental > Terrestrial > Soil > Wetlands > Peat | place: Sweden: Abisko... | reverse complement strand
ACAAATACTTGAGGAAAAAATAAGTGGAGATTATTGATAAAACTCAAAAAACCATTAATATTATTTAACTTGAGAAAATAAATATGATTCAATAAAAAGAACAATAATTTTTCAAGAAGTTGCAGAAGATTTTAATATTTCTGAAGCTAATTTGACTAACAAAAGGAAATTACAACCTTCTGAACTTTCCTAATTTTTTTCATCTTTGGTTTTAAAATCCTGACCCTCAATACATTTTATACATTTGTTTCTTTGTTTATGGGCTTTACAGTTAAAAGTGTAATTTCAAGTTTCGAATTCTTGAGTGGTTGGCATTTTAATTTTTTTATATTTGTTAATCAATGAATTCATATTTGTTGAGGAAGGCAGAATCAAATAGCTTTCAACAATACAAAAATAGTAACAATAAATAAAAAATAACTCATAATATCTTTTAAGGAATTCAGACAAAATTAGTCTTAAAAATAAACAGATTAGAGTGAAACATATTTCTAAATTTTCAGTGAAAAATATCTCAACTGAAATAAGAAGGAAAATATTAGAAACTTGTTGCTTCAAGTGAATGATTGCAAACATGATAATGCAAAGAAAATAATTTGATAAACATTTGAACTGAAATATCAGCTTGAAACACGTAGAAAGAAAGGATTATTGAGTAAATAAATAAAAAGGGTACTTTCAATTATTTCTCTCAGCATAAATTAGCCAGTTCAATTCTTTTAAGGAGTGATAGATTTTAAGCAAATCTTGATTTTAAAAAAATGAAATAAAACAAATAAATTCTTAAGGATAATTGTCTATGGAATTTAAAACTTGTTTAAGATTTATTATGGACATGAACTTCCTACTGTTACTTGTGTTTTTGTTAAAAAAAATGAATAAAAAATTAAGAAGAAATGTGATTGCCATTATTTCTCTTTTTTATTCTTCATATCCATAATTTTCAGTATCTTGATATTTTAAGCTACTTTTCTCCATGTTGGTGCCTCACCATCAATCAAATAGGTACATCAACATGGCAATGGTATCCCGCTTAAATGACATTATTTCAATATCTCGAAGGCTCTCTAAAACTAAAACAGGAAAGCGATATAAATTAGATATTGAATTAAGATAAAAAGATGTCCTTAGAACCTGCAGTTTAATACAAGAACATCACCCAATTAATCAAACCTTCTATGTTTTCCCTCTCCTAAAGCTCTGACATTTCAGAATTGAAAAATCTTCAAATTGTGTCGATAATCATATAACAGAACAATTCAAATAATAATTTCTACAACTAAAACAATAACTTTTATCCCGATAATTCCCAGCACTCCTTCCTATTTTGTTTCTTTTTCCCTATTTCATTAAAGAAAGGGATTTTTCCATTCAAATCAGAAAAGTTCATGTCATAATTTTCTTCTTATTTAATGTGCTACTTTATTTCATTTTGTAGTTTTATCTACTGGAGGATTAAATTATGGTTGGATTTACATTAAACTGCCTTGATCATTATTTCCTTTTATTTGGAAGCCACTCATCGAACAATAGAGACAAGTAGTAAAGTAAATAACATCACAAAAACTGCTACAAAACAAAGGATAAAAAATATTGTAATTTTTATCTCACAAATGTCAGTCCTATTGAAAAAACAGACAACAAATAAAGAATAAAAAATCATTTAGTTTGAATTTCCCTCTGAAAATATTAGAAATTTATGTAGTTTTATGTCAATTGAGCAAGGATAGATACCCATAAGCTTTTTATTAGGATTAGTTTTGTTGGCTTTCAATCGTAATTCAATTTTTTTATCTCGTTTTTTATACGCAGAAATTTTTTTTTAACTATCCAGCAATCAGCAATGAGAAGAAGAAATAATAAATAAGAAGCAATTTTTTTCACAAAAATAAATATTGTTTTATCCTTTGAATTTTCATCTGAATTCCTTTACATATTCTTTATCCCTTCCTTGATTGTTTTCTCACAAGTAGTTCCCCGAATGGATATCTTTGATAACATTGTCTAATTCGTCGATGAACTTTTAATACGAGCTTGAGTTTGTCTTCTTCATTACTTTCTTGCCATCGCTACTGCAATTACTCACATTAGATCTCTTTCTCTCTTGTGTTGGTTCTTTTGTAGCAGCTACTAATACTTTTTGTTTCTATTTCTGCTGGTTTACTAGTAGCATTCCTTGTAATTCTTACAACCCCATGATTACTTGCCTATTGTTTTTAGTGTTGCTTTTATCCACACTAGAGCTGCTGAAACGTACATCTTTTACTTTATTATTTTAAGTTTTCGAGAAATTGCTTGATGCAGGAGCATTTCTAACCTAACTTACACTATTTAAATTCAATCTTTCTTGAATCTCTTCTAATGTCTCCCCTCTTTTCAGCAATGATTAACCTGGAGGTTACTGCTTCTTCTTGATAATATGACCATCAGTACCTTTAACTTTAGACTCAGATAATTATTAAAATACTTCTGTTTGATTTCGCTTTGCTGTGAAGCTGCTAAGAAATTGCTCTCCAAAAGATTAAAGATTACTTGGATCACTTTTTGAAGTATCAGATGGACTTCCCTCCATTGCTCCATTTAATCCTTGAAATTTGTTAAAATTATTATTCTCAGTTCCACTGTTACTAATATTTTTGTTGCTGCCTTTGTCACTGTTAAGTAAATTGGCAATCAAGAGCTTGTTTTTGGCTTTAGTGAAGAGCGATTTTACTTTAATTGACTAAACCTTTGCCTGTTCAATGTTGACAACTCTCTTCATAATCTAAGGAGATTTAAATGAAAATAATTCACTTTTCTATTCAGAATTATCCACAGATCCTAGAATTGGATTGTGTCTGCTTTATCTATCCCTATTCGCATTATCAGCAGAATGATTCTGCTTCTATTGTTATCCTTGTATTTTATGTAAATTTCCTACAGCCTAATCGGAATCTTAAGAATATTTCTAAACTGATTCTAAGCCACCTTTCTTTCTGACTGCAGCCCAATCAAGAATCGTTCTCCTTTACAATTAAGTTTGTGCTTATTGAGTGCTCATAAATTTCCTCTTGATTGCATTCTTCTCTCTTAAATCCTTCGTATTCTATATCTCCTTAGCTATTTTTTCTTTTAACTCTAGTTCCTATCGGTCTCTATCCGTCACTTACTTCTGAGATTCTATTAAAATTATTCAAGAAATCAAATATTTAAAGTAAAGCATGCAATCATAAAGAATTTCTCAAGTTCCTCTAATTACCATATTAGCTATCTTCATCGTCATCATCATCTTCGTCATCATCACCCTCTGATACCTCAAATCCAGAGTTTTTTCCATTTTTATTATATCTTTTGGATTTTTATTCAATCGCTTATGATTTCAGAGCATTCTCTCTGTGTCTGTTTATGATATCGTTATCTAATTATGAGAACACACCAAGGTCTCTTGAAGTATCTTTGCCACTATGAATGACAGAGTCTTTCATTCTGTTAAATGATTTATCGTAGTTGGAAATGTTTATTCTTTCTTATGCTGATTCGATGTATTTCACAATAGATCCCACTAGATATTAACCCTTCTTCATCCTGAAAAAACCCAAAAATACAATTAATAAGTAAATGTTTTAGTAAAACACTTCATATCTCCAACTTTTTTCTATTAAAAGTTCTATTTCTCCCGAAGCAATTCAGTTTTTACTTGTGTCTGTTTAAAATCTGATCATTATTCGCAGTTTGATGTTGAGTCCAATAATTCTAAGCCAGTCCAAATATCACAGGATGTGTTTTATCAACCTTCACTTCGATGAAGTTGTCTTTGATGGCTGATTTATTATTTGCTTACAGTTCCTCTGCTTCTTTCTTCAAAAGACTTCCATACTTTTTCTTTGGATTATATCAATAAAAAGAAATAATAAAGCTGCAAAAGAATATACAAAATATTATTGTATTATTGAGGAGTCTCTAAGAAAATAGGATATGTTACTTCATAGACGAGAATTCTAGGCTCAATGGAGCTATAATTTGTGCTTGTCAGTGATTGAGAGAGTTTATGGTGCTTCTTTTTAGCTGAGCGATACATCGAACTTGCTAGGGTAGCTCATACCCCAAAAATAAAAGAAAGACATTGCATTACAGGTAATGATAAACATAATTCTTCTAATATTAACCACTGCTATGGTCTCTTACAGTCTTATATCTTGCTGATAATCAAAGACATAGAGTCATTAGGTGATCTATTAGGAGTCTGAATGCTTCCATCTAGAGATTTCCAATCGAATTTTCCAGGATTCCGAGCGCTATCTTAGAGTATTGTAGAGTAGAAGCTTTACGTTGTGCTTGGAGTTGCTCTTTTCTATCCTTTTCCACTATAGGGCCATTATTCCTAGTTAAATCCTCTTTTGAAAACCTGATTTCTAGAAACTGGTGAAGTTTCTTGCTAAAGTGAACATCTAAGTTTGTTCGTTTTGCTTGGAGAATAGAACGAAATATTGAGTTTACGCTGATCATAGTTATTATCGTTTTCATCGATTTATTCTTATTCTCTGCTTCTGTGTGAGTTGACAACGCTAGAAGTAATGCTATTATTATTAATCCCAGCATCCTATAAGAAAACATCTAAAGAACCATACAGAGAATTCATCCCTCTTTCTCTTGTAAGAATATTTTCAGGTCTAGTGCCAGCAAAACTTCTATTACTGATCTTAGTAGTGCTGCTCATTTTGCTGAGTTTGGCTAAAATTTATTAGATAAAATATTTGCGGGAGTAATTTACCCGGCTCATTGTTTTGATTATGCAAAACCGTTGGGGAGGGGTGGGTGATCTAGCTTGAGTTTTATTAAATCAAACAAGGAGTCAAATAATGTTGTCTCATCCATCCATTAGGTTATTGAAACACAAAATCTTATTTTGCTAATTTTTTATTCGGCACTTTTTGTGGATTCTAATATCAAAGCAAATTTTAAAAAAAGGAAAATCATTTATTTTTAGTTAGCTTTGCAGAAAATATGGGTGAAGCCATCTTTCTCTGTTTACTGCATAAACAAGTGATTCATTTATTTTCGATAACAAATATGTAATAATTGTCATGAAGTTTTACTATCCTTATCAATCCAAAAAAACACAAGTGAAATTCACTAGGATCTTTAGTTAACTCTATTGATTTTCCTTCTTAGTTTCAAGAATAGAACAAGAATCACTACAATACTTTGTTTAAGTTGTAGTTTTGAACCCATTTCTATGCTTTCAATTGAAACACAAAATGGATGGAAAACAAAGTAGATTTTATTTTGTAAGATCAAAGAAATAATATTTATTTTCGTTTTTGATAATTTTTATAATCTATTTTACATAAAAGGAATTAGGAGCAATAAGCTAATAATTTCCTCTCAACCAATAATTCAAGGTTTCTCTAATAATTGAATTGCCTCGAAACTGGGTATTTTTTAAAAATACCACTTGAAGGTTTCCTGAAAGACAAAAAAAGAATTTAGTAAAAATATAATATTTCCTCCGATAACCAGCAATGAGTAAAAGTAGTATTTACATGTAAGAACCTAAGAAAACTAAAAAGCATGAAACTGGATCAACCAGCAACACTAACAACGCTATCTCTATGGAATACGTAGCAAGTAGCATGCAAGGGTGGAGAACATACATGGAAGATGCTCATTACTGTGATAACAATTTCGATGTAGATACTTAGCTTTTTTGTATTTTTGATGGACATGGTGGATTTGAAGCTGCTAAATTTGCAGCTAAGCATTTCCCAATTCAGCTTAAAGCAAACCAAGCTTATAAAGCTTAAAATTTTGAAGCTGCTTTGCAAGAAACATTTTTTAAAATCGATGAAATGATGTAAACAAACGAAGGAAAAAATGAACTTCGAGCAATGGTGATCGCCCGAGAATATATCGAAACACAATAGACATATGAAAAAATCAGAAAAAAAACTCCTGGATGTACTGCAAATGTGACTTTGATTCACAAAGGAACTATCTATGTGGCAAATGCAGGTGATTCTAGGTGCGTCATAAGCTGCAACGGGAAGCAAGAAGAGTTAAGCCATGATCACAAACCTTAAAACCCTTTAGAAAAAAAGAGGATTCTCAATGCTGGAGGTTCTGTAAGTTCAGATGGGCGTATCAATGAAAATCTGAATCTCTCTCGAGGTCTTGGAGATTTTCATTTTAAATCAGATAAAAATCTGCGACCAGAGGAGTAAATTATATCTGCCATGCCGGATATCATCAGAAGGGTGATTTAACCAAGTGACGAATTTCTGTTGATTGGATGTGATGGGGTATGGGAAATGAAGTCAAATCAGCAGCTCATAGATATTTGCAGAAAGGGATTGATCAAAGGTTAGAGTTTGGTTTAAATCACTGAGAATCTCTTAGATTAGATCATAGCAAAAGATCTTACAAGAGGGAGAGGACGTGATAATATGACGATGATTCTTGTCAAAATAAAGAATAGTTTCAGTGAGATGGAGGAAAGAAAAAAGGGAAGTTACAGTGATTCGATTGATTAGAGCAATGAGGATCTAAAGAATTTATGCTTACTTTTGAATGAAGAAAATAATAACAAGGATGAAGATTCTTTCGAAGATATTTTGTCTCGGGTTGAGTCGAAAATCAAGAAAGAGTATCTAAACGAAACTGATAATGTTAGAGATTTTTCTAATGAAGAGAAATAATTAAAATAGGCTTTTGAAAAAGAAAAAATCACCGATATTAGATAAAATATTCAAAATTTACAGGTAAACAAAGATAAACAGGTTAGCGGCTTAGAAATTAATGTTTGTGGTTTCAAAGGGGAAACATAATAATTAGTAGAAAATTATCTCAAAGAGAAAAATCAACTGGAAAATATAAATCAGGAATAGGAAAATGAAATAGAAAATAAAAATACAAAGAAAGATATTGATTAAAAGGAAGATTGCAGTTTGTCAATAGAAGGAAGTCTCAATAATAATTCCTTACCCCTTTTAGAAAGCAATAACTCTTTGTGATCAAGGATTTTATGAAGATGAATAATCCGATAGTTTCTAAGAATAAGCAGTAATTTCAGAAGAGATTGAGAATAAAAGAAATATAAAAGTTGAAACAAATGAAAGTTAGCTGCTTTTTAAAGATGAAAATAAGATCTTAGAAGAAGAAGTAACAGGAACAGATGCAATAATTGAAAATGTCAAAGAAGAAGTAAATGATTCTACAATTGCTTCTCCCAAACACCGACATTCGAAGGAGAATCTCGATTATCATCTTACCAATGAAGATCTCCAAGATAAGTAAGATTAGCAAGAGAAGAGAGATGAAGTTGTTGAAACAAAAAAACAAAAGAAAATATCTAAAAAATTTAGTATTGCAACCATGAAACAAACAAACCAAGCAATTTAAACAAAGTTAACTAATTGAGATTGGAGTTTAACCTAAAATCCTATCCTAGAAATAGTTATTAAATCTTTTTGATTGCTTTTGTTTGAAAAATACTTTACAATTAATAAACAATAATTATTGATCTCTTATTTATTTATTTTTTTTGAATAGTTAGTGATTGTACTCATGAGAGATATTTCAGAGCAAGTTATATTTTCAAGACAAAATATGGCTATGTATGAGGATTTGTTGTAAAGTAGAATAACTTTTGAATTATCAATATTATTGCATATTTTGTAGAATGAATACGTGAAAAATTTCGACAACATAAATAAAAATAATTTTAGTATTAATGAGTGTGTTTTCATTCATTTAACTCTTGGACACCTTGAGAAAGAATCCAAAGAAGACAATTCACCAGTATGAATATTTTAAGAAGTAATCATATCTTCTAATAAGACTTTTGCGTACTTCGTCCCATACTAAAACACTGATAGAAAACGGTAAAGAAGAAACTCCAAATTACCAGAAATCTAGTGGCCTTCCTCCGAAAACGCTATCAACTCCAGGGACAAGAATCAAGAACACAGTTAAGATTGTTTCGAACGCTATGCCTTGAAACATGACTTTATTCACAGTCGATGTTGCAAAGGAGGATTTACGACTCTTGCAAGCAAAAATATTACTCCATTGGAATAAAACTATTCCAGCGAAAAACGACGATTGAGCGTATTTCAGAGCATCTGTAGTATAGCACGCTGTGTTTTCAACGAACTTCGAGTAGTTGTGATTACTGTGAATGTCGCAGTATGACCATGATCCAACACGAGATTCCCATTTTCCAGTGGATTCGTTGCATTTCACGAATGATTTTCTGAGATCATATTTTCCATCACTAACTAAGAACCAGTCAATTGTCCAAGAGAAATCCTCATTATTTGCTGTCATCCTTGCAAGATCATCATTGCATGTAGCACCTTTCATAATGTTAGCATTGTACATTTCCCCATAAATTGGATTATTCGTGGAGAAATCTTAACTAGGAGGGGTGTAAGCATCGTAGGTAGCCATTCCAAAGAGTTCCAACACTGGAAATCCATAGTAATTTCTAAACAAAAAAGAAAGGATTACTATTGTACTCAGATTAGTATGGCAATTTGAAATTGTTAAAAGAAAGAATTGGCATCATAATTAATAAATAATATCTTACAAGCTCACGAAGTATGATAAGAACCCATTTGCCATGGCTAGAATTCCCATGAGTCCATAAGAGTGTACCATCAATCTTAACGATACGATATGGTCATTTTTGGTTCTCGGTTTTCTCGTCATAATGTCGATTTCAGCCTCCTCATAAGCCAAGGAAATAGCGGGGTAAAGATCAGTACCAACGCAAATACTGAGCATGTAAATATTCGTCAAAGGCAGTGGGATAGCAAAGATAATAAACGCTAAAAAAGGTAGAATCTCAGGTATGTTCGAGCAAAGAAGATACACGAAAGTTTTCTTGAGATTATCAAAAATCTTTCTACCTTCTTCCACACCGCTTACAATCGAAGCAAAATCGTCATCCAACAGAATCATGTCAGCAGCATCTTTTGTAACATCACTTCCTGTGATATTCATGGAAATACCAATATCACCTTGCTTGATAGCTGGGGAATCATTAACTCCATCTCCAGTGACTGCACAGATATGTCCAACATTTTAGCAAGCTGTTACAATCTAAAGTTTCTATGCAGGTGTGGTTCTTGCGAAAACACAATATGGTTTCTACACCCATTATTTAAGAAAAGTAAACTTTTCTAGACCAAGATGTTCTTCTTTCTCGAGTGATTCGACAATTCTGTCACCATGGATGATCACTGCTTCACTTGATTCAATAGATTGTTCCCAGGTCATAGATATTTCTTCTAATAAATCTTCATTTGTTTTAACATATTTCGGGATAATATTCACTTATCTGGCAATTGTGGCTGCAGTAGGAGGTTAATCTCCAGTGACCATGATAACCTTAATTCCAGCTGATCTGCATTCGAGAATTGCTCCAGGCACACGAGTTTTAGGGGGGTCAATTAGTGAAATCAATCCTGTGAAGGTGTAATTTTAAATAGGGAAATTGAAGTTTTTCGGATTCGAGACGATGAAGGAAAAGCTATTCGAGGGATAATCAGCTCTAGGAAGGTGAAATTTAGCAAATCCGAGAACACGTTCTCCATTTTTTCCGAAAATCTTATTGGCATCGAAAAATTTTTTTTCCCAAGCGTTGTTTTTCATCTCAACTGTTTCTCCATTTTAAACAAATCCTGACAATTTCCAGATTTTTTCAGGGGCACCTTTGACATAGACGCAGAAATCACTGTCAGCAGTTTTCTGTTCAACGATTGTCAATGCGAATTTTTCAGTTGAATTAAATGGCATCCTAGAGCTCACCTCTGTTAGAAGAAACACAAAAATGGTTTAAATTACATTCAAAAAATTATATTTTCATGAATTACTTTCTTTATTTTCAGGAATAACATATCGACTTCTTGTAGTCTGGATGTCTTCAATTGGTTAGAAAAATCGAATTAATCCAGTCTCAGTTGCATCTCCATTCACGTTGCATCTGAGATAATCAATGTTCTATTTGTCTTTTTCGTTGCTTACATCGAATTTTGCTTCACTAGACAGTAAAGCACTCAGATGAAGTTCCTTAAAACCTGTAGCATTCTAGTCGTAATTCACTGGATTTTCTTTTGTAGCTAGAATTAAATTGAGAGCTTTAATGATTTATCCACTAACCCAAAGATGCTCCACTGTCATCACGTTTTGAGTAAGTGTACCTGTAAAAAACAAAGGAATTTTTACAAAAACATTATTTTGATAAAATTATCTTTACCTGTTTTATCAGAACAAATGCAAGAAGTTGATCCCAGAGTTTCAACAGACTCAAGATTTTTAACAAGAACATTCTTCTTGTGGAGAGCTTAAGCTGTGATGGCTAGAGAAACAGTAATGCACCCAAGAAGACCTTCTGGGACATTCGCGACAAGGATACCAATACCGAAGATAACACAAGACATAATATCATATCCAATCAATAAATATGATAATAGGAAGAAAAGAACTCCCAATGATAGTGCGATTATAACCATGACAATAATCAGCCTATCCAGTTCAATTCTAAGTGGAGTTTTACCAACTTTTTCAGCTGACACCATATCTGCAATCTCTCCTAAAGTAGTTTTGTCTCCAATTTCGATGACAATCCCAGTTCCTTATCCTTCTTTGCAGAGAGTCCCCAAAAAAGCAACATTCTATGTTTCAAGCAAGGAATTCGGGTGGGTGCAAATCGTTGAGCGAGGTTAAGGCTCACTTTCTCCGGTTAGTGGGGAATTATCAACTTTCATTTCATTTACTGCGATCATCCTAAGATCAGCTGGAATCTTTTCTCCTGCTCTAATCTTGACAATATCACCAAGGACAAGCTTAACAGCGAGAATTGATTTTTCTTGTCCATCTCTGATAACGATGCATTTTTAGGGTAAAAAATCCTTGAAAGAGTTCATAAGTGCTTCACTTTTTTTGTTTTGTTAGTAAGTGATTTAAGCTGTGACTAGAATCACAATGATGAGAACAAATCCAAGGTATAAATTAGAAGGATCTTCAGGTGACCAGATATAAGTAAAAAAGCAGAAACCAGCTGCTACCCAAAGCATAAGAGCAAATGGACCTAATAGTTCTTTGAGGTATTTCTTCCAAAGTGGCTCTTTCTTCTTTTCGCTGAGCTTGTTATCACCTAGGAGTATTTTGGATAAAAAATAAGAAAAATCATCAAATATTGTTATCATTTTTGTACCTTATTCGAGGTTATAAATCTCAGCTTTTTGTTGAGAATGTCCGTTTTTCAGATCAGTTTTGAATCTTGCAACGAGATCGATTAAATCAATTCTGTGCTAATCTCTCTTCATGATTTCCATTTAAATTTTCTCTTTTTCAGTCATTTAAGCTGGCTTTTTTCCTTTAATGGGTTCAGGAGCTATAGTATTTTGAACACCATTTAGCTAGCCAATGACAACATCAGGGTGACGATGGGGCTCATGATTGTTATGCTCCATGAAGGATTCTTTGGAGATCATGACGTCATCATTTTTGAGCGAGTTTCTTTGCTCATTTACTTGATTTATGTTAGAAATTGATTGTCTTAGTTCTTCAAAATTTCTGACTACTTTCGAGTTTCGACTGGAATCACTCATATTAAGGCTGTTTTCCTTCTTGACAGTTCGTTCATGAGGTTGTGATTTGGACTACATTGAATTGGTTTTCAATAGTCTGGATATATTAAACGAGTAAAGAAGATGTTGTGTAGGTAAATTGTCTAAATATTAGTTGTCAAGTGTGTGTGATTCTTCTTTAGGAAGAAGGAGATGCTCCAAAGTTGATTCTTTTGTAAGCAACTCAAGTTAGTTTTTGTTATATTTATTTTTATTGTAATCTAATTGGGGAGAAACTTAATCTCTTGCATTTAAAGCCAATATTGGGAATTTAAATTATCCTAATAATAGGATTTAGAGCTAAAAAGAGAAGTTCTATTTTTAGAACTTAATTTATCTTTACTTTAATTTGGGTGAAATAGAAAACAACTGCTTCTTTTGTATCTCACACTTTTCCACCTTACAACTTAGGTTTTCTGAAGCCATTTTAAAAAATCACTTAGCCGTTTTAAATTGGTTTTGAGTTTATCACTTTTCATTCTTTAGAATTGTTAAAGAAACTCTGCCAGTTAAATTCATCTTCATAAAATAATATCATTAACTTTTAACATTATCAAGTAATAATTGACTTATTCCCTTTATAAATATCAACTGATTAAAGAATAAAAAGCACTTTAATGACCAATGAACAAAATTATCAGGTTATGTATGCTGATAAGAGTATGATGAACAAAATATTTTAAATATATTTTCTTAAAAAGTATTAATTTCTTCATTTTAAACCTAAGAAACAGGAAGCTACATGCTTTTTATAAATATCCATTGTTTTTAAACCCTTCAATCATAATTTTTCACCATATTAAAATTTATTAAGTCACTAATCAAGAAATAGGAGTTTTACACAATTTTTAAAACATCTCTATATCACGATAGTTTTTGCATAATCAACAGTAACAACGGCATCATTCAAACATAGAATTAGGTTTAAGGATTGATTTTGAAAAAAAATGAAAGAAGAAGAAAAAGCATTATTTTGAATGGAGTCAATATTAACTAAATAAAATTGGATCCTTCAATAAACAAGTGGTATTAAATTTATCAAAGCAAATGGATGTGAAATTCAAGCATGCTTTTCTTTGAAAGATTTTTTTTCCTTGTTTATTGCTGTTGTGTTGCTATTCTTAAAATTTTAATTCTTTCTTTATTTTCCTAGTGAAAATAAATGAAAGCGAAAAAAACCAAGAATTCTGGATGTGCTTGCCATATCTAAAGCCATGGCCATGGATATTCATCGCCATCACCACCTTTTGCAGCTAATGATAGATTAATAATAATCGAATTGGAAACTTGTCTTTGCCTTGAATTAACAATAAAAATGGCACATTTTAAAAATAAAAAAATCTCCTTTAAGATTTTATCTTAAGCTAAAGCTGAATATATTCAGTGATTCTTAGTCATTGAAATTGACAAATAATTATAAAGAAAAACTCTTTCATCCTCCCATTGATTCATTTATTTGCTTTATCTGTAAACGACAAATTCAAAATATATTGGATTCTATTTTTAGAACAGAAAAAAGTGAAAAAAAAGTTGGATTTGTCTTGGAAAAAGAATAATATCTCAGTTTTCCGGGGAGCGAAGATTTTTTGCTCTATAAATAGGAAACAATTTTTTAATCCAGAAGAATAACTGAATTAATTGGGAATTAAAACAGTCTTGGATTGAGATATATTGTTATTTTTATTAATGAATTTCGCTATTTATGAAGTATTGTTTCTTTAGGATTAACTTTAACCTTATTTGATTTGATTTCTAAAGCTTATTAAGATTGAAAGGATCATAATGATGCGCTTTGCTTATGAAGATCAGTTATGGATAACTTTATTAGCAAAAAAGCAAGATCAATAATTGTATTTATTCTCCCTTATCTCACCTGAGCTTTATCTGTGAAATTTTTAGAATGAAATGATGTACATTATAAAAGGAAAATCAAATAAAAATATTAAAATATTACCAAATTTCTATGAATATATAATAGCACATACTTTTCAATGAATGCAATTGATTTGAATTATTTTAGTAAACCCCGAAACTCCATAGTTAATTATAAGAGTTCAGCGAAAAACGTATTAAAATGTGCCATTTTTTACCAAGGACTAAACAAGATTATTCAATTGATATGAAAAGACTTAATGATATTTCATATTCTCTTTGGGAACATTATTCATTTGATTATTTTCTCCCAATTACCTTAATTTTACTAATTAGTAATGATAAATAATACAATTCTTTAGGAATTATTTTTTAAAGGGATAGATGGGTAAAGACATTCAAATAATCAAATAAGCTAATTTTTCAACCGCATACTCCAAATCAGCATTTGCTTATCTTCTTTGAAAAATCTATGGAGACCTCAATTTTTACAAGCATAATATGAAACGAAATAAATTTCACAGTGAATAAATAATTTGCTAAAAATAATGAAAAAAATATCATTTTTTATTCATTAAATTTCATTATTATTGTAGTATTTTTCCCTTTCCTTCTTTTTAGGTTTTAATGGGTTGAGTTGAATTGAGCAGCACTAGGGATAAGTGTTACTGTGACAATAGAAATCTTTTATCAAAAGAGAAATCCTACCCTAATCAGGTTTTAGCTATGAACTGAAAGTCATTGATTAGTTAATTAATATTTTTGAGAAGAAGAAAAAAATACTACCTTCAATAATGATAATCTCAAAAGCTACAGATGCAGCTACTGCTACAGACGAAGGCGCATAGAAACGCAGTTAACTCTCAAATTAATCCATGCTCAGCTGTGCTAACTCTGGATAAATAGATTAAAGTGGAATCAGCGAATTCAGAGAACTCCATCTGAACAGATAAAGCGGGTAAGAAGCACTAAACATTGCTTTTTCATTCGAGATTTTCACATCAGGAGATATCAGTCAAATATAAATCAATGTTCTGGGCACTGAATTCAAACTTCTTAAGCATAAAGTACAAATAATAGAAAAAAATACATATTTTTCTTGAAAATTACGTTTTGAGCTGCAGGCATGTGCTGTTTTTCTTTTTTTCTTCCATCTTCAACAACCCTTTTTTTGCTTATGCGATTACAGACCTACAAGATCGAAGTGAAAGCGCCTTATTTCCCAGATTTACACTGTTTTAGACACTACAATGAATTCCACGCACTGTATAAAGTCGTAATAAAACATAAATAGCTTGTATTTACAGCATCGATAGCATACTAGCAGATGATTGTTACTTTGAGAATGAAAGATAATTAATTATTTTAGCAGTTTAAAAGAATTTTATGATCATTAAAACTCTCTCTATTTCTGTTATTGTCTATTATTATTATTTTTAAGCTAAAACCATCCCTTTTTTGCTTTTTCTAGATGAAACTGAAGTATTAAAATATAAACTTGCCTACCTTTCCCTCTAAATATACACTAGTCAATCGAACTGAAAAGAGAAAAATAGCCTTCCATTTATTGCTTAATAAGATTTTAGAAATAGCTCAAATGCACACCGGACAGAGCTAACGCAGTATCCTCTCATTGCTTTACGTGTTCCTTACAAAAGATTGTAAGTGATTTCTTCTTTATTTCTTGATTTTTATGAAAAAAATCAGATATTTTATTCCTTTTTAATATTTTACCTCAAACTCTTTAGTGACTGGTAAGGAAGGCAATAATAAACTGCAAATAGGATCAAAAAGCAGCTTTGTAATCGCTCAATCTCCTGTTCCTTTTCAATCTCCTGATCCAGAGATGGCGCAATTCTAGAATATGCTCTCTCCAATTTACAGTGAAGAAGGAGATCTTCAATAGAGATAATACTTTGTTGATGCTGAACCCTTTAAAATTTCTGAACCTCATTTGAGTGATCCGCCTGAATTTACAAACTTTAGTTTAAATGAAATCGGAGATTCTCCAGATATGAAAAAACAATAGTAGAAAAAAAACCTCCTCTCACCACCACAAGCTGCAGAAAATGAAGCGCCATTCTCAGCAAATGATTTAGATAACATAACAAATGAAAATACCATTTTTAATTAGCTTCTTCTCCAATAAGAACAA
>Ga0302271_10002723_pt1 | contig 15642 bp, 9 predicted proteins | sample III_Bog_N1_1_FD_198767 | JGI IMG/M metagenome (GOLD analysis project Ga0302271, IMG submission 198767) | Peat permafrost microbial communities from Stordalen Mire near Abisko, Sweden - III_Bog_N1_1 | ecosystem: Environmental > Terrestrial > Soil > Wetlands > Peat | place: Sweden: Abisko... | reverse complement strand
AATAAATATGCTTTATTTTGTTCTTACACTATGTTATTATCTTTACCATTTGATTCTAAAGAATCATTTCCCTTTCAATGCAGCATCCTTGCTTCAAATGTCTTTTCTTTTTTCTTCAAAAATAATTAATTGTTTGTAACCAAAAACACAAGATTTAAATTTCTAGAAGAAAGAAACAATTGATTGAAATAAATTAATTGGAGGTGAGGGTCATGTTTGTTTGTATTATTAGAAAGAGATTTCTTGAGAGATCAACAAACTACCCTCTCATTTGGCTAGTCAAATATTAGTTATTTGTTGTTTGGTCACCTTATGAATACAAAAAAACGTGTTTATTGTAGAATTAAGAGAGATTTCTCATCAAATGACACACGATTTAACTTATTTAACTAAGAAATTGAATAAAGGAAAAGAGGTTTTCTAAAAAAATTTAATTTATAAAATTGTAATTCAGCCTTTAACTTGAAATTTGCTACTAATTCTATTTAATCAAATATAAGTTCTTCCGTAATTAAAAGTCTTAGAATGTTTTTATGAGACATTCCACCCATAAATTTTGTTATTTTTCCTTGAAATCTATGAGAAAGAGTAAAAAACATCCTTTTTTAAGAATTGAATTTATCTGAAAATCCGCAAATTATTTTTTCGTTCGCAGACAAAACACCAAAACGCAAATGAATCTTATTTAATTACACAAGGTGTGGGAGATCATTAAGGGAAGCGCAGTAAAGGGTTACCTATTTCAAATAGATAACTGAGAATTGAAGAAAAAAAAATCATTAAAAATAAAAAGAAATTAAAAAAAAAGAATAACTAGAATACCATTTGTGATCAAATTTTCCTTGAAATTCAAATGGAGACTCAAAAATTCTCAGAACCTATTGTTGAAAGGATTTCAATAAATCAATAGAATCCATTTTAATTGATTGAGAAACTTTTAGAAATACCGAATTAATTAATAGATTCAATCAAATTATTTAATAATAATGAGAAAATTGGTGAGAATGGTGCAATGTAATTAGGAGAAGGAATTTCAAAGTGTGTTACTCTCACTTCTTTAAATCTAAATCTATGGGAGAATAGTATTGGTGAGAATGGTGCAAAGTATTTAGGAGAAGGAATTTCAAAGTGTGTTTCTCTCACTTCTTTAAATCTAAATCTATGGAAGAATGGTATTGGCGAGAATGGTGCAAAGTATTTAGGAGAAGGAATTTCAAAGTGCGTTACTCTCACTTCTTTAAATCTCTATCTTTTTAATAATAGTATTCATGAGAAAGGTGCAAAGTATTTAGGAGAAGGAATTTCAAAGTGTGTTTCTCTCACTTCTTTAAATCTAAATCTTAATTTTAACAGTATTGGTGATAATGGTGCACAGTTTTTAGGAGAAGAAATTTCAAAGTGTGTTACTCTCACTTCTTTAAATCTCGATCTTTTTAGTAATAGTATTCGTGAAAAAGGTGCAAAGTATTTAGGAGAAGGAATTTCAAAATGTGTTACTCTCACTTCTTTAAATCTCAATCTTACTTTTAACCGTATTGGTGATAATGGTGCAAAGATTTTAGGAGAAGAAATTTCAAAGTGTGTTACACTCACTTCTTTTAATCTAGATCTATGGTATAATTGGATTGGTGAGAATGGTGCAAAGTAATTAGGAGAAGGAATTTCAAAGTTTGTTACTCTCACTTCTTTTAATCTAGATCTATGGGAGAATGGTATTGGTGAGAATGGTGCAAAGTATTTAGGAGAAGGAATTTCAAAGTGTGTTTCTCTCACTTCTTTAAATCTAAATCTATCGGATAATAGTATTGGTGAGAATGGTGCAAAATCTTTAGGAAAAGGAATTTCAAAGTGTGTTACTCTCACTTCTTTACATCTAAATCTATGGGAGAATAGTATTGGTGAGAATGGTGCAAAGTATTTAGGAGAAGGAATTTCAAAGTGTGTTACTCTCACTTCTTTAAATCTAAATCTATCGGATAATAGTATTGGTGAGAATGGTGCAAAATCTTTAGGAAAAGGAATTTCAAAGTGTGTTACTCTCACTTCTTTAAATCTAAATCTCAATTATAATATTATTAGTGAGAATGGCGCAAAGTCTTTAGGAGAAGGAATTTCAAAGTGTGTTACTCTCATTTTTTTAAATCTTTTTCTCAAGATAAATAGAATTGGTCACAATGAAAAAAGAATATTAAAAAAATTAGTTTTCAAAGCTAAAAGATTGATACAATATTACATCTAGTCTGATTGACAATAGTACAGAGAATTAATTACAAGGATTTTCAAAGTGTTTAACAAAAATATGAAAAAATATTACAAAAATCCCTTATGACATAATTTTTTTTCTACATTTCCCATCATAATAAAATTTAGGGCTTTTATGTATTCTATGTTGAAAAGCTAATGTGTAACAGAAAATCGATAACAAATAATTTGTTTTTGAATTATTTTTCATTAGACATTTCTCAATCCTATGTTTGATTTTCTGGAAATCTGATCATTTAACTTTTCTCTTAGTGAACTATGAGCAATAATCATTTACAATTAAGCAAAAAAGAAACAGCTAAATGTTGGCTAAAAATACGGAAGTTCATTTTTAGAAATTTTTATCAAGGCAAAGATACAAATAATAATCCGAATTATCTTCTTCATTTCTATAATAACTCTAGTACTTATCTTCAATCCAAAGGCTATTTCTACCATAGTTCTTAGCTCATAAGAAGAAGAAAAAGAAACAGAATTATTCTTCACAGTAAGAGATGATAACAAACATGTATTTGTGTCCATGCAATAAATATGTAAATATTTCTTTCCTATCCTTAATCGACATTCTTCAACCAGGGCATCTAATTATTATTAAGACAACAAACTCATTTGAGATAGCATACATGAATGGATATCTATTAGTAATAATTAAATTGAAGGAATGATTATCATAGACGTCTCTGATCTATTCAATCTAAAGAAAATCTAGACTTTTTCAACGCCAATCATTAACTCTTCAAGCATTAGTCATAACATCAGATAGGTAATACAGATTCTTTAAAGGATTTGAGATAGTTCATTCGTATGATCTTTAAGCGATATCAGCTACTAATTTTCTATCCTTGGTTGTTATTTCTTCAACTCAAAATTGTTTTTTCATAAATACATAAATTTTAGCATAAAACAAAGGTATTTTCTAAATTCAAATCACTGTGTTTCTCTCACTGAATTGTTTAAAAGATTCATTGTAGTGCCAAATTGAGATTGCCTAATAGATTTATCATAAGCTTCTAAAGATTTTCCAAAAACTAAAATCATTATTTTGAAAAAAGAACCTTAATTGCCATTAATATCGAAGATAAAGAAATCTTTTTCCTTCTTCTTCTAAAAAACAAGTTTTCGTTTAGAAAATGCAGCTAGCCTGATTTTTACTCCAGATTTAAAAAAGCTGTATTCCATAGGTAACACTGGTACTCGGAAAATTCCATTAGATGTAGGGATAATCATTCATACATAATTCAGTAGGTAAACAACATAATATTTTTAGTAAATATGTAATATTAATCAACCATCATACACTTCGTCTTGGAACATAATAATGACTCATGCCTCACACAAAAATAAGAATATTAATAAGAAAATTTTATCTTTTATTATCCCAAATTATTTATCATCATCATTCAAACAGGAGGTTGAATGAGCAGGAGTTAATTGGACTAAGATTATGGAGCTTTGTTTTTTTAAAAATAAAGATTTTTGTATTTATAGATCTATTGTTTATGGAGTTTAAGTTGATTTATTCATTTGTTGAAGAGCAGTGGATTGGAAAAATCAGATAATCTCAAAAAAAAAGATAAGAAAATAGAGCTATTAGATCCTAAAAAAATAGAGCTGAAAGTATTCAAAATATTATCCTTTCTATGTTTTTCTCAGGAGATCAAATAAAAATAAATAAACTAGAAAAGTTAATTGATTTGAAAGAGTTGCCTATTCCTATGGTTTTTGAAATAATGCCTCAAATTGATTGATTTTTTGAATTATTATTTAATAAATTAACACACAATAGTATTTTTCAGCTAATATTCAATAATAATAATAATCCACCATCAGAGACTTCATCTAGAAAGAAGATAATGGCTCATCTTCCCGCAAAAATAAGATTATTAACAAAATTATATTTTTGATTTTCCCAAAGTGTTTATCATCATCTTTCAATAGGTGATAGGATAAGCAGAATTTAATAGGGTAAAGAATATGAAGGGATTGTTGAACTGAAGTTTAATAAAAAATAAAGATTTTTGTATTGTAGGTCTATTATTTAAGGATTTTGAGTGAGTTAATTCATTTGTTGAAGAGCAGGAGATTGGATTTTTCAGTTACCTCAAGAAAAAGATAAAAAAATAGAGTTAAATATTTAGAAAGTATTCTATCAATTCTCCTTTCGATGCTTTCCTCTGGAGATCAGATGAAGTTAATTGGTTTAAAAACGTTGCTTATTCCTATGTTTTTTGAAATAATGCCTCAAATTGATTGATTTTTTGAATCATCTTATTAGAATATTTTTTATAAATCAGATCTTTAATTTGTGAGGTTTAAATTGATTTATTTGCTGAGAAAAGAGCACATTTAAAATAAATAAAATAACATTAATAAAAACAAAAGAGAAAATAGGAAAATGGATATTAATAAGTCTCCTTAAAAGTAAGCCTTAAATTGGAGGTGTAAAGAACACCCAACATTTCCATGCGAGCTAATCTGTCTAGATGGTAATTCCAAAAATAGAGTTGTGTGCTTTAGTTGCGCGTAGAAACAGTAAATTTCATTCTCTAATCTGATATCCATGAGTAGTGTTTTAGAAGCTAATAAGCATGATATCTTGGAAGCTTATCCTCCACTGAAAGATGAGGAGCTATTGGAATGGCTAAAGAATACTTACAAACAATAAAAAATAGAATAAATGGATGTTTATTTCCAGAAACTGAGAGATGATGTTGAAAAACAAATACAAGCAGCAGAACAAAGAACCAAACAGTCATTGATAAAGTAAGAGAGGGTATGTTAAGAACTATTAAAAGGATATGTGAAAATAGCAGAAGTAGAGAAGCTGAAGAAATTGATAGTTTCTGATAAAGAAAATGCTGAGAAGGATCTAGATGACTTCATAAAAGAAAAGTGGAACAAAGCTGAAGAGAACAGAAAGGTAATTCTGAATCTTATCAGCTAGCACGATGTAAAATAATTCTTGTCTGATAGACCCATTAGAATTGCCTAAGAAATAGCTTAAAGTCTTAAAAGTATCAACTTCTTTCAGCAATCACTCTCTTCACAAATTACTTTGATAAAATCCACTTATGGTACTTCTCAGCAGATGGAAATAACCAAACTTGACGATTCGATTTATTAAGTCAAAAAAAAGGCAAATAATTTTGGTTAGGATTAAGTATTTGTTGATCCTATTCTTAATCCTTTGAAAAAGTACATTTTCCACATCGAACTAGAATAGTAACCAGGAGCTAGAAATAATGATTTCTCCTTTGGCCTTGTGAAAGACAAAGGAAAAGATTATAGTTAAGCACACGACGGATACATGTGCTACTATGATAAGTCTAATAGTTATGGTGTTACTAACTACATAAAGGGCAGTCTAATGCAATCAGGGGATAAAGTGATAGGTAAACACAGTTTCGAAGTCAGAATCTGTCTTAATAAAAGGTTTCTGAGAGTTGCTTGTCTCCCTGACTATTCCTCAATCGCAGAGCTGGATGATCCGAAAAAAATAGACCCGAAAGTAGCCTATCGATTCTTCCTTTCTATGTATTACTAAGGTGACATGATGAGAATTACTGATATGAGAACAGTTAGTGAGTTTGATGAAAAGATGTGATCGAATTACATATGTGTTTTTTAAGAACAACTGAAATTGATTTGATGAATCTTTTAAGAATTAATATCATATTTTAAATTTGTTTAATTGGTTTGAACATTTCCCAAATTTCAATTGAATAATAAATTCTAATAATGAATTTTTTATTCATAGCTTTGGTTGTGAGTCTTGAGGTAGTTCTTGTCTATCTTTGGGTGTTTTCTTGTGCATTTGATAGCTTCTTACGACTTTAGCTCTAATCTTTAGATAATTGGAGTTTTTTGTTGATTTTCTTCAAAAGGGAAAAATAGGTTTCTATCAGACTCTCCCTGTTTTTTCAAAAGCTATTAAGAAACAGTAACTGCTGTAAGTCCTTCTGCAGTTTCAAAAAGATTTTGGAGACATATGATGGTTTTATAAGAATGAAATAAAATGTTTAAGAATCACTGATTTGTACAGTTTTAATAGGTGCTTTCTTTTTCCAGCTTTGGATGGCAAAAACAAATACTATTCCTATTAATAAAAGAACACACAGTAGTATTTTCAGTTAATTTTCAAGATTAATCAATCTTCAAAGACTTCATCTGAAAATAAAATAATGGTTCATCTTCCCGCAAAAATAAGATTATTAAGAAAATAATATTTTTGATTTTCCGAAAGTGTTTATCATCATCTTTCAACAGGTGATTGGATGAGCAGAATTTAATAGGGTTATGAATATGGAGGAATTGTCAAACTGAAGTTTAATAATAAAAAAAGATTTTTGTATTTTAGGTCTGTTATTTATGGAGTTTAATTAAATGATGAATCAAAAAGATTTAAATTTCAAATTTAAGTTAAATAATTTAAGTGATTTTTATTCTGTTAAAAAATATATGATTTGTTTCACACCAAAACGATTTGATATGTGTTTTGAAGAGAAAACAGAAACAAACAAGAATATATAAATAAGAAAAATTTTTAAAGACTCTGTAAGAAGAAAAAAATATATTAAAAATCATTTTTGCCGATGGTTTTTATGACTACTTAGGGTATGGTGGATATGTTTTTATTGAAGAGAAATACCAAGAATACTAGAATGGTTTTGAGAAAATCAATAAATTTGATTGAATTCGAAATAACTTTTCAATTGATTTCTCTTGATATGAGAAAATTTTTTTGCTGCTTTATTATCAAAAAATTCTCAGAATTTTCAAAAATCCTGATCTTTTTGAGGAATTTAACAAGGAATTAAAACTCTATCTTTAAGGGAAATGGAAGAAAAAAATGATGTTTCTAAATTTGCTCTCTAACTTTTCAAAAAGTCCCAATAAAAGTGTAAAAAAACTGGACATTCTGGGATAGATAATCATGAAACAGGACATTCTAGAACATTTGAGACTAATAATGATGAAATGGGATAATTTGGATAAATATTGATGAAATGGCCTTTGTTTCCAGTGAATATGAATTCAAAGATGCTAATTTATTCACAACCAATTAAATCATATTTTTACTTATTATCATCCATAATGGCAGTGATTTTTTCCCTAATTCTCTGTAATACATCCAATTAAATAAAATCAATTGAGAAGTGCACAATGGTACAGATACCATTTAGATAGTCTCTTCAACTATTAATTTCATATCAACTTCGAGGATCTCATAGTAAATTATCTCAGATGTTGAAGTTGCTTACCTACTGAATTATGCATGAATTATTATTTCTACATCTAATGGAATTTTCCGAGAACCAGTGTTACCTATGGAATACAGGTTTTTTAAATCTGGAGTAAAAGTCAGGCTAGCTGCATTTTCTGAACGAAAACTTGCTTTTTAGAAGAAGAAAAAAGATTTCTTTATCTTCGATATTAATGGCAATTAAGGTTCTTTTTTCAAAATAATGATTTTAGTTTTTGGAAAATCTTTAGAAGCTTATGATAAATCTATTAGGCAATCTCAATTTGGCACTGCAATTAATCTTTTAACAATTCAGTGAGAGGAACACAGTGATTTGAATTTAGAAAATACCTTTGTTTTATGCTAAAATTTATGTATTTATGGAAAAACAATTTTGAGTTGAAGAAATATCAACCAAGGATAGAAACGTAGTAGCTGATATAGCTTAAAGATCATAGGAATGAACTATCTCAAGTCCTTTTAAAGAATCTGTATTACCTATCTGATGTTATGACTAATGCTTGAAGAGTTAATGATTGGCGTTGGGAAAGTCTAGATTCTCTTTAGATTGAATAGATCAGAGACGTCTATGATAATCATTCCTTCAATTTAATTAGTTACTAATAGATATCCATTCATGTATGCTATCTCAAATGAGTTTGTTGTCTTAATAATAGTTAGATGCCCTGGTTGAAGAATGTCGATGAAGGATAGGAAATAAATATTTACATATTTATTGCATGGACACAAATGCATGTTTGCTATCATCTCTTACTGTAAAGAATAATTCTATCTCTTTTTTTCTTTTAATGAGCTAAGAACTATGATAGAAATAGCCTTTGGATTGAAGATAAGTACTAGAGTTATTGTAGAAATGAGGAAGATAATTCAGATTATTATTTGTGTCTTTGCCTTGATAAACATTTCTAAAAATGAACTTTCATATATTTATCCAACATTTAGCTGTTTCTTTTTTGCTTAATTGTAAATGATTATTGCTCATAGTTCACTAAGAGAAAAGTTAAATGATCAGATTTCCAGAAAATCAAACATAGGATTGAGAAATGTCTTATGAAAAATGATTCAAAAACAAATTATTTGTTATCGATTTTCCGTTACACATTAGCTTTTCAACATGGAATATATAAAGTCCTTAATTATTTTTTGATGGGAAATGTAGAAAAAAAGTTATGTCATCATGGATTTTTGTTAATATGTTTTCATATTTTTGTTAAACACTTTGAAAATCATTGAAATAAATTCTCTGTACTATTGTTAATCAAGACTAGATATCATATTGTATCAATCTTTTAGCTTTGAAAACCATTTTTTTTAAAATTCTTTATTGATTGTGACCAATTCTATTTATCTTGAGAAAAAGATTTAAAAAAGTAAGAGAAACACACTTTGAAATTCCTTCTCCTAAAGACTTTGCACCATTCTCACCAATACTGTTACAATTAAGATTTAGATTTAAAGAAGTGAGAGTAAAACACTTAGAAATTCCTTCTCCTAAATACTTTGCACCTTTCTCACCAATACTATTCTCCTATAGATTTAGATTTAAAGAAATGAGAGTAATACACTTTGAAATTCCTTCTCCCAAATACTTTACACCATTCTCACCAATACTATTCTTCCATAGATTTAGATTTAAAGAAGTGAGGGTAACACACTTTGAAATTCCTTCTCCTAAAGACTTTGCACCATTCTCACCAATACCATTCTCCCATAGATTTAGATTTAAAGAAGTGAGGGTAACACACTTTGAAATTCCTTCTCCTAAAGACTTTGCACCATTCTCACCAATACCATTCTCCCATAGATTTAGATTTAAAGAACTGAGAGTAAAACACTTTGAAATTCCTACTCCTAAATACTTTGCACCAATGTCACCAATACTATTCTCCCATAAATTTAGATTAAAAGAAGTGAGAGTAACACACTTTGAAATTCCTTCTCCTAATTACTTTGCACCATTCTCACCAATGCAATTATTCCATAGATCTAGATTAAAAGAAGTGAGTGTAACACACTTTGAAATTCCTTCTCCTAAAGACTTTGCACCATTCTCACCAATACTGTTACAATTAAGATTTAGATTTAAAGAAGTGAGAGTAAAACACTTAGAAATTCCTTCTCCTAAATACTTTGCACCTTTCTCACCAATACTATTCTCCTATAGATTTAGATTTAAAGAAGTGAGAGTAAAACACTTTGAAATTCCTTCTCCTAAATACTTTGCACCTTTCTCACGAATACTATTATTAAAAAGATAGAGATTTAAAAAAGTGAGAGTAACACACTTTGAAATTCCTTCTCCTAAATACTTTGCACCTTTCTCACTAATATTATTACTAGGGAGATTTAGATTTAAAGAAGTGAGAGAAACACACTTTGAAATTCCTTCTCCTAAATACTTTGCACCTTTCTCACTAATATTATTACTAGGGAGATTTAGATTTAAAGAAGTGAGAGTAACACACTTTGAAATTTCTTCTCCTAAATACTTTGCACCTTCTTCACCAATACTTTTACTAAAAAGATCGAGATTTAAAGAAGTGAGAGTAACACACTTTGAAATTCCTTCTCCTAATTACATTGCACCATTATCACCAATTTTCTTCTTATTATTAAATAATTTGATTGAATCTATAAATTAATTTGGTATTTCTAAAAGTTTCTCAATCAATTAAAATGGATTCTATTGATTTATTGAAATCCTTTCAACAATAGGTTCTGAGAATTTTGGAGTCTCCATTTGAATTTCAAGGAAAATTTGATCACAAATGGTATTCTAGTTAGTCTTTTTTTTTAATTCTTTCCTTTTTTTTTGATTTGTTTTTATTTTTAATGATTTTTTTTTTCTTCAATTCTCAGATATCTATTTGAAATAGGTAACCCTTTACTGCGCTTCCCTTAAAGATCTCCCACACTTTGTGTAATTAAATAAGATTCATTTGCGTTTTTGTGTTTTGTCTGTCAACAAAAAGTTGATTAAATAGAATTAGTAGCAAATTTCAATTTAAAGGCTGAATTACAATTTTAGAAATTAATTTTTTTTAGAAAACCTCTTTTCCTTTATTCAATTTCTTAGTTAAATAAGTTAAATCGTGTGTCATTTGATGAGAAATCTCTCTTAATTCTACAATAAACATGTTTTCTTTGTATTCATAATGTGACCAAACAACAAATAACTAATATTTGACTAGCCAAATGAGAGGGTAATTTGTTGATCTCTCAAGAAATCTCTTTCTAATAATATAAACAAAAATGACCCTCACCTCCAATTAATTAATTTATTTCAATCAATTGTTTCTTTCTTCTAGAAATTTAAATCTTGTGTTTTTGGTTACAAACAATTATTATTTTTGAAGGAAAAAAACAAACAGACATTTGAAGCAAGGATGCCGCATTGAAAGGAGATAATTCTTTAGAATCAAATGGTAAAGATAATAACATAGTGTAAGAACAAAATAAAGCATATTTATTAAATGCTTTTGGTCTTGTTGCATGATTCTTCTTAGGGTACGAGAGGTTACGGGTTCGATTCTCTGACGACCCCAATTTTATTAATAAAGAGAAAATTACAATGTAATTAAAAAACAAAGAGTCACAGGCTGATAAAAATAAAATTTTTCATTGTTTGTTTTCTATTTCTTCTTCCTCTTTCACTTTTTGGGAAGATTCATCAAATTTTTCGCCATAAATAAGCTCACATACATATATACTGTCTTTCATGATTTAATTTGGAAATAATGTCTTTTTTGCTGTGGAGGACCAGTATGAGATTGGAGGAAATTCAACAATTAGATCAATTGCAATCCAATATTAAATAACCAAATAATTCAATATGCAGAATTTAATATCTATTGATAACCGTCTGTTGATATTTATTTGACTCATGCGGCACTGCTCTTGCTGTTTACCCTGTACAACTTCAATATCCTGTTTTATTTTCATCCCTTATATTGCAGATAATAATTTTCTTCTTTCTTTTTCAAATTGAAACAACTGACTAAAGACAACTTAATCGTAGCAAGGAAACCAATAACTTCACTAATATTCATCTTACTTCTCTTTCTTGCCATAGAAGGAGTGAGTATTGACTGCAGAGTAGGCAGCATGTTTATCCAACCACTGTGGATTCTCAATGTAGGATGTCTACAGCATTATCACCTTTGTGTGAGTAACCTCTTACCTTATTAGCTAAAAGGGATTTTGGGAGTTTTCAATTCTACTCTTCCACAGTAGTCTCCTCTCTACATCTTTGGTGTGCCATCTCTTGCCTATTGTTTTTGTGTCACCTATGAGCTTCAACTCTGACAATTCTGCAGCCATTTCCAAGATTTTTCTCTCTTATCAGTCAATCTTGCCATCAATCAGAGCGGGATTCATTCATTTCCATATTCTCTGCTTCCTCCTCCCTCTTTTCTGTGTTCCGCAGTGGATTTCTTCTCATAAGTAGAACCTTTCTTTTTCCTTGGAGTAGTATTTTTACAGTCCACCCTCTTCATTTTTATTTACTGCAAGCCACGCATGTTTTCTGACATGCCAATTGCAGCCAAATGCAGCGGCGTGATGCATACGAACCCCATACTCATTGTAACACTCTCTGTTCTCTTTTTTCTTTCTTTTTTTCTAAGTATTCCTATTACCCTCCCAAAAAATTCGTCCTTACTTGCATAGGTTCAGAGGTAACCACCTACTGAACTGGCTAACGGATATCTTTCAGTCCATGTGGCTTCATGATGATTTGTGTCTTAAAGCTGAAAGTATGGTCTTCTGTTAAGTATTTCTAGAATTAATTGCTGTGATTATCTCTCTCTCTCGATATTTTTAGACATAGTGAGGGGCATGGTACAGTTGGATCAATCACTTATTATTAAAATTACATATTTTCAAAAGTTTTTCGTTCCTCCTCCTCCTCCTCCTCAGTTTTTTTTAAAAAGGTAACAATACATTTAATTGAGTTTGTTTTTCCTGAGTCTCCCACATATTATTTCTGAACTCAGTTGTTTCACCTGAACGAAATTAACTTGAATGCAATAATTCTACAAATATTATTCGATTAGCATTAAAAAACAGATTGCATCTTTCTGGATTCTTATCTGGGGGGAGGAGGGGGAGGAGGAGGAGTGAAACTGACTTCTAAAAATTATTTTTCAGCAAGTGCAAAAGGAAATTTTCCTCATACCCAAAACCAGTTTACTAGAATGCAACTGTTTTGGCGATTTCTCTTAGTTTTTCTTATCTTTAAGATCCAGATAAATTGACACAGCCATATCGGATAAATAAGAAGAATTGATAAAGGTATATCATTGGAATGAAGACCAGTACCTGGGTTCTTTTATTAATATTAGGGATAACTGGGTTTTGGGAATGAAAAAACCCATAAGAGTAATAGTTGGCATTGTTTATGGATTTATTAGTTGATCAGTTAACGATTTCAAGAATTGATTTCTTTTTCTTCACCAGTGATAATTCGAATTTAAATGCTTTTTTATTTGATTTATTGTATTTATCTTTTGCTCACACATATGTAAATAAATGGATTTACAAAAAGTTTCATTTTGCTATGATTTTGTATTTTTTCTCTCTCAAAGCAAAGAGCTGCATCCTATTAATTTCTTTTAATCCAAATCAGTAATATTGAATTTTTGTCTTTCGATTTCCAATAGTGCTTTTTCAATCTCTTCTAGATTAGGACTTCGTTCTTTGGAAAGGATCAGCACATCACTAGAGCCAAGGAAATTCTGGCTGTTGCAGCCAATCAGAACAGACACAGAAAAATCGGAGTTCATGTAGATGAATGAAAAGGACACTTATTCTTGGTTGAAATCTCTGTACATGATTTTCAAAGTCCCAGGATAATTAAAGAGGACTATTCCAGGATATTTTATGATTTCATTGTTCTAATCTAGAACTTTATTTTCAATGGAAATGTGAGTGGAATCAGAGTTCAATGACATAATGTTGCACTTATCCTTGTACGATTGTAAGAAATAAGAAGCACTGGCATATTACAGATACCATGTTCCTGAGATCTAAGATTCCGAAACATCAATTCCGTGAATTTTATTGAGTTCACAGGCACCTTAATTTCCAAGTAACCCAAAAGAAGGAGAAACGAACAAGACCATCGAGATAAGCAGAAGCTGTAATCTTAGTGGCATTAAGTCTATTTTTAGAATTGGATAAAGAGAAAGGGAGGGGCAGCAAAACTTTTAAGGATTTATTGTTGCAGATTTATTTGAATCTTTTATTGATTTAATGTTTAATTATCATTTTTATTGCCTTGAGGAGTAAAAACAGAGGAAGATTTTCAATTTTATCAAACTAATAAGCCTTGTTATAGTTCTAGTGAGAAATAGCCGCATATATTAAAGAAAAGATATTAATAGGTTAGTTAGGGCTAAATAGGGAACTAGAACATCTTTCTCTAATCTATTAAAATTACAACATCGTTCTAGCAATTAGAAGAAGAAAGAAGAGATGATGCTTGGGGAAAAGTATTTTGATTCGCCATTTGAATCAAGGGAAACACTATTTATGTAATTGCATTGTTAATAGATATGATATTAGGAAACTTTTAATAAATCAATATTGCAAATTAAATAAGTATTTATCCTGATCACACATATAAAACATGCAAACATTCACTTTTTCCTTTCATATTTTTTATTCGTATTCTCTCTCTCTGTTCAAATCAATAAGCTGCACCCTGTAGTGCTTTTTGAAGCTAAATCTGTAATATCAAACTTTTGTCTTTCAGCTTCCTCAACAGCCTTTTCAATCTAATCTAGATTAGGGATTTGTTCTCTGGAAAGAATTAACACATCACTAGAACCAATGAAATTCTGATTGTTGCAGCCAATTAGAACAGATACAGAAGAATCGTCACTCAAAAAGATAAACTAAAAGGACACATACCCTTTGTTTAGATGATTGTACATAATATTTAAAGTTCCTGGTTATTAAAAGGTGCTTGTGCCAAAATATGCAATAACTTAATTGTTCTCGTTGAGATTTCTATTTTCAATGACGGTGATAGGAGAATCCAATTAGAGTAAAAGAATGCTACATTTATCCTTGGGCGATTGAAAGAAATATGATGCACTCGCAGATTGTATAAACCATGTGCCTTGTATCTTGGTTTTTGAGATTTCAATTCCTTGAAAATCATTAGATTAGCAAGCTCCTTAGTTTCCAAGTGATCCATTAGAAAAAGATAATAATAAAAGCACTGAGATCATTAGTAACAGAGGCAGATACTTTTATAGCATAGGTTTACTTTAAGCAAGAGCAATTGTGAAGTGTTTGATTGAGTTTCTTTGTTTATTTGTTTATAATTGAGACAGAGAACCGCTGCTCGAATTTAAGATATAATAGTTAGTCAATCAGTGCTAAAATACCAGATATATCTCGTTCTAGATATTTCTAAAAATTAAACTGTTCAACCAACAACTGAAATCGTTTTGAACATTTGATTTACTTAATGAAATTGTTAATTTCAAATTCATTCATTCCTCTTTTCCTTCATAGTATTAATAATCTCAAGGCTCAATTCAAACCTTATTTTATGTGGAGAGTTATTTTTACGATCCTTCTAGAAATTTTAATATAAAATATTGGCTGATAAGAGCTTCAACTTTAAATTGTTTCGATAATGAATCTAGTATTATTATTATTATTTTCTGAATCCGTAGCCACTGTAATCAGCCACAGCTTTGTTATCTCTTCAATAAAGAACCATCCTAGGAACTTACTGATTATATCGTAAAGTCCTACCATTTTTAATCTAGTGTTTCTGTTCATTCCATATTTATTATCTTATTAAATTAAATTTGTTCATTTCAGCTGAATGTGTGTGTGCTTCTGCACTCTTTTTGAAAACAAGCTAATAATTTAAATGCATGTTTCCAAAAGGTCAAGTAATAGTTTCTCTTTGATTATTGTATTTTCCAGAATGAATTTTTCTTTTTTTCGTTAAGACCCATCATCATCATCCTCTTAAAAAAAACAGTATTTTCCTGTTAGCAACCTCAAGCTGAATAAATTAAAAAATAAGAGCATGAATTCTGTGAATAAACTATTTCGAAATTTCTGAGAAAGTTCAGCAGAGAGAATGTATCATT
>Ga0302271_10002722_pt1 | contig 15642 bp, 8 predicted proteins | sample III_Bog_N1_1_FD_198767 | JGI IMG/M metagenome (GOLD analysis project Ga0302271, IMG submission 198767) | Peat permafrost microbial communities from Stordalen Mire near Abisko, Sweden - III_Bog_N1_1 | ecosystem: Environmental > Terrestrial > Soil > Wetlands > Peat | place: Sweden: Abisko... | reverse complement strand
TCTCTAACCCCAACCCCAACCCCAACCCCAACCCCAACCCCAACCCCAACCCCAACCCCAACCCCAACCCCAACCCCATCGAAACATTATTTATTTAACTTTATTTACAACTAAATTTTTTGATTTATTTAGCTTAATTTACAATTAAAAATTAAAAATATTTAATTGTTTTTCTGATGGTTTCATTTGATTAAATAATACTAAGATTCTAATATTTAATTGGAGTTCAAAATGAATGAATATTCAATCATTCTAAAATCCTTAATTAAAAGAATATTTACATAAATAAGAATAAGGGAGATAGAATGAGGGGGGAATGAAATTTGGATGCAAGTTAATTGTTCGAAAAAAGCGAAACGAGAATAAACGTAAAGTAGAACAATTAATTGCTTTGTGTGGGTAAAGTAGAAACAAACTTTTTTCTTGAATGTCCAACGCTTTTCCAACTTCGCAAGGTACTGACACATTGAAAAAGAGTCACTTTGAACCAACAACTCACATACCATCTTTGACTTAATGCTCGCCAGCGCACATTTCTTTACTTTCACCTCCGCAGTTATTTCTTAGTGCGTCAGTGAAGTAAGAAGTTAGTTCTCCTGCTAATGATTCAATGCAAAATCATGGTAAATCATAGACTCATAAAAACTCTTAGAAAACAGAAGGATTCCTTGACAGAAAATATTATCATCGGCTTGAGGAATCGCTAAGACTTTCTAATAGATTCTCTCTATGGAATTATGTTGCTTACTTTCTGTGCATGCTAGTAAAGCAGATAATTGAAAAGAATTCAAATATCTTATAAATTGTGTATTTCATTTGCATGGGACTCTCCACGTTCTCGTTATAAGCTGCATTTTCTTCTAAAATTAACATTCCCATAGCTGGGTTATTCTTTGCGGTTGGAGTTATACATTCTCTTGTATTCGCTTGGTAGCCTCTCTTTATTGAACTTGAAAATGGCAGCTGTTTTGAAAGACTTCTCGCTTTGTATCAGCTTCTTTCTCTGTTGCTGTCAGGATTACATTGGAAATCAAGCAGTTTCTTCGTTTTATTTGTAACTTTGTTCTAGACTATCCAATAATATTAGCATCCTCTTAGGATATCCTTTGCATGGTTACTTGGGTTTATTCATTTAATAACCTCAATCTTTGGCTAGTAATTTGATCGCTAAAAATTTAAAACCAAGACACATAAAACATAAAGTCTCAAATAAATCACAGAAATCATGAATGCTAAATTACCTTGTGGAGTGGTTATTTTTTAACGCAAAAAGCATCTGAATTCTTTGAAGAGCTCAGCTTCTAAAATATTTGCTGAAGAACTCCCAGTAAGAAAATAAACAACGGAATTCCTCAATAATAGAAAAAAAACCATAAGTAAGTAATTCTTCAAAACTACAAGTAACATCGCATGTGCTTCCCCAGTGAATACTTTATCTCAAAATTAATAAAACTTCTTTGCTTCTCAAGAAATCGATGATCTTGGAATTCGCTTTATTAACAGTACTTTTTTTGCTCTAATGGAACAATCTACCATACCTCCTTCCATTCCTCAAAAAGACTACACTCTTACTTCACAAATCAAACGTAAATTATCATATTCAATCCTCAGAGACACAGAGACCCTTTCGAATGTCAACAACTTCCTGGAATCGATTTAAGTACCTCAAGAATAAAATCACAAAACTTAAAAGAGATTTCTAAGTCAACATTTTAACAATTACTAAGAATCGAAAGATTTAAAAAGCAAAAATGATTGTCTCATTTTGCAGCCATGCTCTCCTTAACCAGAATAACATAGTCACGAATCAATAGGATTTTACACGAATCTAAAAAATTGCGCATTGGCCTCAAATGAACGCTCAACTCAAAAAGATTCACTTAGTTTCAAAAAACTTGTGATGAATTTCTTTAGCTATATGGATCCAACAAATGTGAATAAAAATAAGTAAACTAAACATTAGATTTTTAGGAGATTGAGTGGTTATTTTAACAGTTTTTGGAATAAACAATTTTGATGATTTTTTTTTTTTGGGGGTGTTTTTTTTTTTCATTGAAGGGAAATCGACACGGCGTTCTTCAATTGCTAGTCTTAATTGATGAAAAAAAGCACTGATGACAAAAATGGATGTGAGTAGCAAAGATAATTTGATATTAAAGTAACATCTTCAGAAGAAGAACTTATTTTAATGGTATCCGATTCAACAGACAGGTTTATGATGAAGTAAATGAAAGAATCTTCTGAGTTTAAATCACAGCTTTTGAATTATATTTAACATATCGCTAAGACTCCGTTAAATTCGATAATTTAACTTAGTGAGACTATGGAATAGTGGTTTCCATTCCAAGAAACTGGAAATAAATTATAAGAGGATATCAAAAGTAACATTGAAATTATCAAGAAAAATGGTTTGCTATTACATCACTAAGTGTAGAGTATCATAGATCTTTAATAAATCAATAGTGACTCTCGAATATCATTGAAAACCGATTTGATTGATTTATTTTAAGTCGTGCAAGAAGTTAAGGAGCTTTTTAAGATCGAAATTGTTTCGAAGAATTTATTTTTTAACATCAACATTGATTAAGGATCGTCGATTGAAATGCAGACAGATGAGAATAGACTGATTTAGATCCTCATTGAGATTATTGGAAATTCTATTAAGTTTACGAGATAAAATGACTCGATTACTATTACTATAAATTAGCATAGAACATATGCAGTGAATCTAATTTCGATTACAATCGTAGACACTGGAACGGGAATGAGCGAGGAATAAGTAGCGAATATTAACTCGAGTGTTGTAGTGGAGAATCCACTGATATAAAAAGGACATTTTCGTGAAGGCCCTGGAATCGGATTAGAGGTTTCAAGAAAGCTCATTGGTCTTCTTGGTCCGTTCTCGAAATTCAATCTGAAATCTTCTAAAAATTAAGTAGAAATATCTTTAAAACATGTAGCAGCATTTAAAAGATTATTAGACATTTTTTGGTTTGATTTTATTTCTAGGGAAGTTCCTTTAGATTCTGGTTGTACTCTAATCTTAATGAGAAGGAGAGCGTTGAGAAGAGCTCTTAGACTATGAGGAAGACTTCCGACTTGATTTTTGAGCCCAGCGAAATGAAATCTTTTGAAAAGTTTATTATCAGTAATAAACTGCAGCACATGGAAATCATGGTAGATCCCTACAGCTTAGTTCACAGCGGTGGAGGTACAACTTCACATAAAGAGTCAAATCATATGTAGCTTTACACGAGAAGATCTTCGAAATTATCTTTTTCCCCAATAGTCTCTCCAAGAGCTCCTAAATTTTCTGAGAATACAAATTCCAACTCAGTAGGATTTTCTGCACCAAATACAGGTTTTATCAACCCATCTACGATTTTTAACTCTCCTTTTGGAGGAACAATGCTGCTACCTTCTCATTATTCGAATTCTCCGTTAAAAATGAGAAAACGAGATTTGACGATAACGTCTTTTTTACAAGAAGCCAGAAGGAAACCTCTGCTGGAGTATATTTAACAAATTGGAGACATACAAACAGGATCAAGTTAAATTAATTGCACAAACGTTAGTTTATCAAGTGAAGTTACAGAAAATTTAATAAAACCTTAAACTGTAAATAAAAAACTACTAAGAAATCTCTAAAGATAGGACAGTTGGTATTATTAAGCTAGAAAATGTAATTAGAGTTTTTTAAAAGAAGGATCATAAACGAATTTACTTCCATTTAAAAATCTTGGAAATATGCAAAGCAAATTGCTTTCTAAGTCACCACATTCGCTGATACCAGATCAATTTTCTGCCAATGATCTTATTAATCCAAGAGAAAGTCAGTATATTGATTAGCTTTCAGGGAATTAAATTGAAGACGAATCATCTTATTAGGGTTACAGGAAAGGATAATCTGCAATCGATAATAGTTTTGAAAATTGTTAGTCAAGTATCTCAGAAGATGTCTGCAAACTAGTTAAGTTTCCTAGATTACTCAAAATACAATCAAATTATTAGCTTTTTAGAAAATATGGAGATAGATTGAAACCAAAGATTGTTAGTAAATGCGATATTAAGCATGAAAGTGAGACTTAGCTGGCTTAGGAAGTAGAATTTTTACCTATCAAAGAAGAAAACATGAAATCTTCTGAAAAAAAGGATTGCTCATCAGAAAAAAAATAATTTACCTTCAACTCATTCCGCTTCAGCCTGCTAAGCGAGTAAGGGCGAAATTCAATATGCACAAGCAGCAGTAACGATGAATATAAGACATCAAGATTCACTGCGATGTTGAATTGTCATTCAAAATCACCGTCTTAGTTTATCTCCTCAAAGACTTCGAGTACGTTAAGCCTTCTCAAAAAATAATCTCAAGATTCTGGAAATCCTTATGAAGGGGCAAACCAAAGAATTGTAAGTCTTCAGAAATCCCTGTTTAAATTAGCAATTGAGGACTAAACTGATCGAGGATTTGCATTTCAACAATCGCAACAAGCTTCTTCAGCGTGTTAACAAGAATTCCAAGCTGCAACGTTTAGAATCCCCGAAGGTGAAGGGCAAAGTGAGGAATCATCTGAATAGAGCTCTTCAGAGAATAAAAGTGAAGAAACACACAGCATAGGTATTGAATAATAATTGGATAAAGTAGAAATTCAGTAAAAATAAGAGTAAAAGTACCAGCAAGAAATTACAAAGCCATCCAATACAATTATGTCACTTTAAAATATTGGAAGAGATGAGTTTTTTCCTAATAGCATCAACAATAATTCTAAAGTCTCCGATTAGCATTAAAAGAAACACCAGGAGATTTCGTTTACTAGCTAGAATAGTTTACTCAAAATTGGTACACTCTGGAATTAAGGAGGTGCAATAAGAAGTTAAGATATCAACTAAGATGTGTTCGATGCACTTTTTTCCAGTGAGACTCTATTACTAATTGTCGATGACACTGCATTCAACAGAATTGTGCTAAAATAAATGTTTAAAAGTTCCTCTAATTTATAAATTCATGAGGCAACAAACGGGGAACACGCCCTGCAACTAATCAAAGAACTAAAGGAAAGTCGTGGAATGACTTACAGCATGATTTTTATGGATTTAAATATGCCAGTGATGGATGGATTTGAAGCCTTTAAAAATATTTAAAATCTCATACACACAAATTATATTAAATGGGTGCCCGTTGTGGCTGTGACTGCATATGACACAGAAGTTGAAAACTGCAGGAACATAGGATTTGATGGGTTTATATCAAAGCCAATTAGAGTTAAAGAAATGGTTAGGACATTACTCAGAATCATTTAACTTAATTCAAATCACACTGAAGAACATAATTGAATTCATAAATAATACAAATGTCATCCTTCCCTCTCTCTCATACAATTCCGAAATCATCCATTTCTTCTTTCTTTTCATGTGTTTTCATGTATTTTTCATCTTCCAGGATTAGCAAAATATTTATCCTCTCAAGTTGCTCGATTTTTTGGAAAGTTTATTTTTCTAATTCTTTTATTTCCTCTTTCGTTGTACACTCTCCATATTGCTTCCAATCATAATCAAAATCCCATTTTCTTTGTTCCAAAGGTTTTTCGCCTTCGGTGATTTCTTGTTTTAAAAAATTCACCAACTCCATAGCGTATTTTCTAAATCCAAGGTTATTCAATGAAGTGAGTATCCGTCTGATTCGGAGACAATTATGACCGCATACTGCTTCATAATATCGAGTCTTGTAGTCATTTGGGTAAGGTTTAAGACTTCGACCTAATTTACCAGTACGCTTATTGAGTAATCTCATTCCATAGAAATCCAGCATCATTTCGTAGCATTCGATGTATGTCAATGATAAATCTACATTTCTAATGAAAATATCAATTTCTGGATCTTTAAGTGGTTTTGATTCATTATTGAACATAGATTGATACTTATTTGGAAAAATCCACTGGATATAAGAATGATCCATTTCTAATTTATTGTAGTTACCCCTTCGTTCTAACAACTATGTGATAAACTTGCTTTAATCAAAGTTGGATTTAATCTCCCCAGCATAGAATAGGATATTTGGGAAATATTTTTCTTAATCTTCTTTGCTTTTATAAAAGATTTTAACTCTATTAACTGCTTGAGATCTATTTTCTTAATCTACAGGTTTTAGTTGTTAAATACTATTTAAGGGCTTCAAAGTCTGGAGATTGTGATGGGATATTTCTTGCTGATTGTCTGAATCCTTTATTTTATTTTTATCAAATTAATCCATTCCCTTATTTCGATAATAATGCATGTCGAATTTTGCTTTAAATTCTTCTTCCCTTTTATTTAAGTCTTTTGGTATTGTTTCTATCAAGTTTTTTTTGTTATTAGTTTCTTGCGCTGGATTTGAAACTAGCGCTGACATTGTTTCGATCAATATATTTCCTTGTTACATCTTTTCTTTATTTGAATTCATCTTTATTTCACCTAATCTTGCGGTTAAATCAACTCTTTCCTCAGGTACTTTTTCACTTGAATTCGGGTACTCACTTTAGTTTTTGATTTCATGAGTCACTTCATTTTCCTTTAATTTGTATATTGTGTCATTTTCTATGATACTTTTTGAAATGCCTTTGACCATTTCAAAGCTCATTAACTTGATATTTTTTCTCTCCTGCGTGTTTTCCTTTCCAGTTTTAATTTAGAATTATATGAATTTCTGAAATATTATTGTTTCTTTGACTTTTAATTGAAGTTTTTCTCTTTTTTGTTGTTGTTGGCTTTCTGTGAATCCATGCTGCAAATTAATTAGCTGACCATCTTTAAAAATGATAAATAAAATCATAATATTTGCATCAAGATTGGATGATTTATCATATTTATGTTTAACTGCGAATTCTCTATTAAATTATAAGTAAAAAAATAGCTCTTATGTATAAAATCATCATTTCTTTTTATTATCTATCATATTCTAAAAATAATTTCAAAGGATTAATTAAGATTGTCATTTCCTTTTCGAGTTTCTATTCTTCTACACGCATTAAGTTGCACCAAATATCTGAACATCATCAATTTTAAGAATACGTAAATTATCAATTCTTCTTGTGCTGCTATCTTTCATTACAGTAAAAAACTTTCTGAACATTTATATGAATATCCTTATCGATTCACTGTCACTGTAGCAACGAAGTCTTCACCTGGAGGCAATACCACCTAAATACTTGGCAACCTTAATGGTTTCGATATTTTAATTCCACTCGTACCAGTGAAATTTGACGTTAAATCAAGTGTCTTTTTGGAATCGTTCTTAATATAATAATACCCAAATCCTTCTTTAATCTCAAATTCATTCGCTTTGATAATACTCGGTTCATTCTTGAATGGCTTTAATTTGCTGCTAGTTCTAGCTCTCTGCAACATACATTCTTTAATGACACTCTAGAACGTTGCAGTCTTTTCGAAAAGCTCCAAAGTTGTCTTACCTTCTCCATAAATCGAAGCCACATATTAACTCGTAACAGAACTATCCCAAAAGACTTTAGTCTGCATCATGTAAACACCAGGTTGCAAGTACGACTCAATGAATATCTCCCTATCTTTCTTTTGTAGTGATCCTTTATATTGAATTGCTTATTTCCCATTCTAATCTAAAACTTAAGTTAGAAACAGTCGAGCAGTAGAATAATCATAGTCCTTTCTGTCATAGAAAGTTCTCTTATTCTACTGAATGATTGATACATAGTAAGTTCCTTTCTCTTGTATCCTGAACCTAAAGTATTTCGAGTGATTCTTGTCAGAGTGAGGAATCTAATAACTATTGTAGAAGAAATCATCATGATAATAGCAGATGCACACATCGCAGAAATATTTCTAGAAATCAGAAATCGACATGTAGAAAATGCCATTATCGGAATCGACAACTCGTAGCTCAGCTTTTAACTTCGGTGTCCATAATGGGCTGTTATCACTCCAATCTCCCTTCCATTCTAGTTTCCCCCAAGGGTTGCGAAGACGTACCAGAGTTTCTTTCTTCCCACGATCTTCGATTTCCTTCATGCTTTTTTTGAAAATAAATAAAAAATAAATACATTTGCAGAAGAAAGAAAAAATTAAATTAAGAATCTTGAAATTCATACGCGATGACACTGTAAGCATGTGAATTAACTAGACCAAGTCTATTCGCTGTGGATTTCGTCAGAATATCTGAAGATTCCGCTCCAGCAGTGACAACAAATTTATTTGTTTTTGATAAAGCCTATTTCATAATTATTGGGACTTCTTCATTCAAGACATTAACAGTTTTTCCATTAACTTCTTCTTCATTTTAGATATGAAGCAACTTTGTTGGTGCTCCCGTTAAATCTCTTAATGCTTCCCTTGAAAATCCACTTTCGATTTTTGCATAGCTCTTGAAAAGTTTCGCCCATGCTTTTTCTAGAACCAACACCCAAATTTCATTTGAACTTGCTTTGGTAAAAGCAGGCTTAGAATTATAACAAGGAAACTAGTCATCCACGTAGATAACTTTCCATTCTCCATCGTGACATATTTTCACGCAATAAATCCCATAAGGATTAGTTATCCGCGTGATAAATAGATTCAAGATTCTCTATGGTTCGATGGCTAGACTAGAAACAGCAGATAGGAAATAACAATCCCCAAGCATCCCTTACATGATATCATATGGAGAGATAAGCTTACCTAAGCCTATTCTGCTAGTAGCTAAGGATTAGATTTTTGTGAACATCTAAAACTCCTTTCCATCGAATATCTCCTTTGGACGGAGCCACTTAGAAGAAAAAAATGAGAGAAAAGATATTTTAAAAAAAAACCCAAAATCTATTTCTAATTTCTCAAATAACTTACTTTCAAGTTAGCCCAATCGTTTTTCGGATACTATTGGTTATCCTAGAGAGAATATGGAGCAGCTAAGAAGCTAGGATCGTTAAATAACTCTTTAGTGTTGTTGTTGTTTCTAACTTATTTGAATCTCTCAACGAATTCACTAAACCCTGAAAGTTGAGAATCTTCCACTTCAAATAAGTGTTTGGTTTGAATGCATGAAATCATTACGTCTATCTTACCAGATACTTGAGGTAGCAATTAATTATTATTATTATTGTTTTTTAGATTTTGCTGAGGCTGAGGAGGGAGATCTGCTTATTTTCCTTAGTTAGATTGAATTTAATTGTTATTTGAATTAGGATTCTTCATTTTTAGACCTAAAATTTGATAAAAGTCTTTAAGATAGAATCTTTCGAGTGATTTAATCTGCATTAAGTCCTGAAGGGCGTTGAGTTCTGCTGGAGAAAAGCTTATTGCACCTTTGGAAGCAAGAAACTAAGCTAAATCAGCTAGTGATATTCTTAAATCTCCATTAGGATTGACTGATTCAAGAAGGTTGATTTTTTTGGATTCCTCCAGCTACTTTATCTGTAGAAGTTTTACAAAAACGGAGTCAAAAGGATTTTCAGCTGGAGTTGGTTGCACTTATTGTTGTTATCCTGTGAGAAGACTTATTGTATTCAACTCGTTTTTAGTTGGTACATATTACTATTATTGTTATGCCTATGGTTATTGCTAAAACTATCCTGGAATATAAGGTTATTATTAGTATTATTAGTTCTATTTAGGAGGTAACTAAGGATATTTATTACCGCTATTAACTGGAAAAGTTTATTGCTGTTGAGGATAATCAAGAAGTGGATTGAAGGGAGGCAGAGTATTAGTGTTGCGAAGCTATTGATCATGATTTTATGGTTTCTGAATTGGTTCAAAATTATCCATTGGATTCGGTGGGATATATGTGACAACTCTCGCAGGTTGATTTGGTATTTCCACAAGAAAATCTTACTTTTTCGTTATGTCCTTGACGAAGACATCTATATTGATATTAATTGGTTTTTGAGCATCTCTATTGTTGTTGTCTCTTTGCTATTACATAAGCTGTATACCTTCTTCAGTCAAGTACCTAATTGATGTGAAAACACCCTTGAATTCCTAGAAATTGACGTTTCCTGAAGAATTCTTATCAAAGAATCGAAAGAGACCTTTAATTTATTCCTCAGTTAGACCTTGCGCTTTAGATTGCATATACTTGCTAAACGAAACCAAATCCATCTTCATCGTCTTCGGATCACAGGCTTTTACGAAATGGTTCTTGACTATCTCATCGTATACATTCTCAATGAAATAAGCTTTTCTAACTCTCAAAAGTATTGTTAGTAACTCTGCTTAGCTGCTCATTGCTATGAGATATTCTGGTTTTTAAAATCAAAGAAAAAGTTCCTTTGTGGGTGTTAGTCTTTTCTATTATTTTTTCTCTTTTTATGTTTGTTTCTTTTTTTCACTTCTCCCTCTTTCTGCTCTGAGAAGCTTCACTCAAACAATAATTAATGATGCACTATGGTATTACAGAAAAATGCATTGATTTCTACCCTCAAATCTATCTCAATGCCAAGATTATTTAATTAAGCAGAATATTATTTAAGCGAGGTTAATTTATGTTGCTTTCGCGAAAACTGAGCATTCTTTTAGCAAGATAGTACTAATTAAGTAATTTATCTATTTCGCTTATTTCAAATGATTCAATACAAATTATAAATAACATTCTCTCATGAGTTGTAAGAGCTCAAAAATAAAAACTATTTGATACAGAAATGCATGATAATAATTGATGATTGATAAATTCAGAAATTATTTTTATCAAAGTGATTTTGCAAAGCAGAATATGCGTTTTCATATTAATAATAAATAGTAGTCAATTATCTTTCAAAATGAATAGGTGGTCAATTTTAAAGTTGATTGCAGCTCATTTCGCTGATATCTATGATGATTTACTTGTCTCTCACAATTATCTTTGTTAGCTAAGATCTTGCTTAATTTCTTCTCTGATAAATCTGACAAAGAGTTATTAATAAACATTTTTTTATCCTCTTCAAAAATAATGCAAGACTTGAACTCACAACACTTTAGCCGTAACTTAACATCCAACTATTGCTAACAAAAATGACAATAATATGCTACTCTAGCTATCTGAATTTCTCAATGATACATTTGAAATGCAAATCTCAGCAATATGATCACTTAATTCTATCTAAAAACCCCATATTTATCTTTACCTTTTGAAGAAATATTTCTCTGATTCTTATTGTTGTTATAGTGCCACATTCTTATCTTTCAAGTGGCAGTCATAGATGTTATCCGTGCATAAGTCTAAAAATTCATTCTAACCTGAACATAACATTGTCTCATTCTTTTTAAAAAACCTATTTTGATTTTTTGTTCTTAAGACCATAACTGCGCTGGGTAATCTTTAATTATTTGTTACAGAAGTAGTATTATTGATCGGATTCTATCCCCATTCAAAAAGCTTAACTAAAACACAGACGGTTTTGCATATTACATATATTTCCAATAAGCTCCCTCGATTGATCAGCTGGTCTTGACAATATTTAAACCTCGAAATTCAAGTGAAAAAATAATTCCAACTAACCTTTTTTTCCATTCATATTTATATAAATAACTGTTAATAGTTTTTTTATATTTTTTTTTAAGAATTCCGCCTTAAAATTCTTTCTTAACCAATTCTTGGTTACATTTAGAAAGAAAAAGATAAAAATTTTTATTCATAATAATTTTATTATGCTTTACATTTTGATTTTTTCTTCTTCTCGAATATTCATCAGAACATCTTATGTAACTCTCTTGTATTGAGCATACAAACTTAAGCAATCTTCCATACATTTAGATAATTTTTCCCTTTTATTTTAGAAATTTTCATCATCATCTCAACTGTTTTACACAATCACTTTCGCTTCAGTAATAAGGTCGTTTTTTCAAAGGTTTTGAAAATCCAGTATTATCCGTTTATTCATTTGGATGGTTAATGTAATCTATCTACTTCAACTCGCTCAGCCGCCCCGCGTTTCACAAAGTCTCTGCCTTTTTCGTGATCCAGAAATTGAAAGTATTTAGTTATACTGGTGAAGAGTTCCATATACTTGAACAGTTACCAATCAAAATCGTTTATGTGAGTTTTACTGTTTGCGTTCTTTAGGAATTTAATTGAGTAAATTCCCAAGCAACAAGCGTTTAAATAAGATTGTTGAAAGGGGGTTGATGCGTGAATTAAATTTTTTGATTTAAACGAACACAAAGTAGAAGAAAAGAGAAGGAGAAATCACAACAAAATCACACTGAAAACTCTCTCTACCTGCGAAACCAATACTCTGAATTCTTTCTTCTTTTCGTTCATATTGCCAATGGGTAACAGACCTCTTTCATCTGCTGAAGAATTTACGGATAAGACCATTACAGAAAGTGACTAAAATGATCAAGCTTCTAGCATTATTTCAGAAAAATCTTCCCATAGTGTAGTTTCTTCTCGCCAAGAGGATATCTAAAGTCCTAACATCAGAGACAGTGATAGAGCTGCTGTGAGAAATATGCTCACTTTGCAATGGGAAGGAGGCTCATTAGAGAGAAGACAACGAAGAGAAGCAAAAATGAATATATCTGCTTTAGAAACTGAACTTGGATCGATCATAGCTGCGTAGAACTACTCCTGTGCACTCGATAAACTCTTCGAAATCCTGTTTCTAAGCAAAAAAGTATTCGGCAATCAAAGTGATCACACAGCGTACACTCTCCATAGAATGTCCAGTGTTCTTTGCCTCCTTGGAAGACTCGAAGAAGCACTCAAGTACGAGTCCGAATCATGTGCTATTCGGAAGGCTATGACTGCAAATACCGGCCCTGATTCAATGATTGGGAAGAGTCTAGTGTATATCGCTAAGTTGTTATGGCACTTTCGTCGCTTCTAGCATGGATTTCATGCAATCTTAGAAGCTTACAATATTGCCGAATAACTCCAAGCCAATTAGATTGAGTTGAGAGTAATGGTTGGATCTGTTGCATTGGAAATGTCAGACGTTGCACATCAAGGAGGGCATTACCATCTCGCATTTAAGTTACGGATACTTGCATTTCAATCCAAGCGAGCTGCGTTTCTCTAAGAAGAATCCTAATTCGATGAGAATCTAATTTCCCTTTCAAGAGACTTATGGAATTACAAAGACGGCGTTATGCTCTTAAGCATAATTCCGTTTATTTCGAAAGTAGAACTTTCCAGTAAATAATTATCGTCAGGAGAAGGAGAAGAAGAAAGTTGTCCAATTTGTTTTGGGGAATTCACCGAATCAGATAACCTTAAGAGCCTTCTCTGTGATCACACTTTCCATGGTCGTTGCATCGATCAATGGATAGTAAAGAGCTAAAAATGTCCAATGTGCAGATAGAATCAGACTATAGCAGAGATTATTGAATTACACAAAGATCCAGAGAAAATGAGAATAACTGCAGCTGGAATGGAGTTTTTAAAATCAGATGCGGTGAAGAAAATCACTGATTACTTTATGTACGACTACAGTAATCATTTTAATCTCTTCCCTTTGCCTTAAGCGTAACCACCAAAAGCAAAAGAAACTGCGCCAAAAACAGAATCTGCAGAGGATACGAAATAGCAAGTTGAAATATAAGAAGAATAGAGAAACACTAAGGAAACTTAGAACAATCGGAGACCATCAAATCTTTCATAAAAAGATCAAGCCGACTAATAAGAAGAAGAATCTAAATCTGATTTTTCAGCTCATGAAGTATCTATGATGAACTGCAATTCTGAAGGCACAAATCAACCTCTCAGTGCATAAGTTCTTCCGATTTCATCTAACAATCGTTCTTTGTATTTTAGTAACGATGAACAAGAAGATGAAACAAATTTAGAGGAAGAATAAGTTAATACAGTCGCTCAAGGACCACCATTATCAACTTCTAGTTTGACTTCTCTCAATCAGTTTCATAATTCTTCTAATTCTAATAATACTACACATTTACTTCTCCACTTGAAATCTTCCAATAAACCTCGAAACACAACTGAATAGCCAACAAGAACCTCACTTTCATCAGATCAGAATCTAGCATCCGATAAAGAAAATTACTCTATCTTCCCTTCTCATCAATCCACCGGAAATCACAAACCTTAATCTCAAATTAGTCATTGAACCCTCCATAGCTATTTCTTTCTTGCTTTGAAGTTCAAAATTATTCAGCATATTTTTCTTATAAAAGTGCTCTCAAAATACATATGTATATTTTAGATATTTATCCATAATTTTTATAAAAATAACATTAAATAACTAATGTCTATGTACCTCAAATACTCAATGAAATCTAAAAAAAATTAGTCTTAAGGTTATTCTTCATTTTTCAGACGGATTTGTTATTTTTCCAATAAACAGTAACGTCTAAGAAGGTTCATGCGTCAAGGAGAATAAAAATGGATGATCACATCTCATTTCGATTATTTCTTCTTTTGCTTTTTTAGCTTTTTTTCTCATTTAAACAGCCGTTACCGCAGCAGCTGTTGCACCTTTTTCGTTAACTTCTATCATAGCCTTATGAATGACAGATGATATTTTAGCGATTCTATTAGGATCCATAAATGAGAAGTCAGCATTGTCTGTAAATGGATGATTTAACCCTAGTCCTTGTAGAATCGATGTTAAATCAAGCATCGACTCTTCGATCTTGAATTTAGGTAAAAATAAAGCTATTTTCTTTTCAGAACTTTGTTTCCTAGATTCGATCAAAATATCACTTGAAAACGCATTTTTCAATTCCGCAAAATAACCTTTCGAAGGTAAGATAATCTCCATCACAAAGTCGTTTCCTTTGTATGGAAGAGACACATACTGATAAAGGTTTTTCTTTTCGAAATAAGCGTATTTAGTCTCTTAATACATCATTTCGACTTTGGGGTTTTTTCCTTTGGATCCATCTCCAACGTGAAAATCCATTATTTGTGTTTTATTACTCTTAAATGGCTTCAACCAATCTCCTTTGAAGTAAATAGTATTCACAAGAATCATTAGAGTATCTTTATCTACTGATCCCTTAGAAAGCAGGTTATTTATTTTATTATTTGTAGCAGCTGAGACTTCTTTGTTGATTTTTACTCTATTTTGTTCATATTTATGCTTGAAATCGACATTCTCAAACGCAGAATCGAATTATTCAGTCATAAGATTGAGATATTCCTTTCCAATTTCAGGCAAACCAGTGTAGATCTTATTGACTGTTGAAATTGTAATGCCTTCTCCTGATGAAGAAGAAATTGTCTTTTAAAGATCATTTATTTACTATGCCATTTCGAGAGGATTATCAAAACCCATAACTTTTTTAAACTCTGCTAAACTCTTCCCACTTGAACCTATCGCAGCTATAGCTAATGCGAAATATATCGAAGCAGGTGAGAATACAAGATTCTATGAAGTTTTGATTGTATTGTAGAGTTTAACTGAAAATTCAATGATATTTGAATTCGTTATGTCTGCTGATGATTCCATTTTAGAGAGGAGATTTACTTTTGATTCTTTTCTTGGACTTATTTGATATTTTGATTAATTTAATTTATTATATTCCTGGAGATATTTAGCTATCGTCTTTCTTAAATATTTTTGTTTTCCTGATCAGAAGAAAAATAGCGTCACCTTTAATTAAAAATAAAGAAAAAACTAAAGATAAAGAAATCTTGATTTAATCTGGTAAATTACGTTTCTTGCTTTCTTTACCAATAAATCCTTAGTTTCAAGGGGGGGGGGGGGGGGGGGGGGGGGGGGGTTA
>Ga0302271_10002721_pt1 | contig 15644 bp, 7 predicted proteins | sample III_Bog_N1_1_FD_198767 | JGI IMG/M metagenome (GOLD analysis project Ga0302271, IMG submission 198767) | Peat permafrost microbial communities from Stordalen Mire near Abisko, Sweden - III_Bog_N1_1 | ecosystem: Environmental > Terrestrial > Soil > Wetlands > Peat | place: Sweden: Abisko... | reverse complement strand
TGTACTTTTCGCACATTAACTTATCTGGATGGCTAAAGTTGAGTCAAAGAACGATGAAGATAAAAAAAAGAAGAAGAAAATACCTGAAAATCTTAAAATTATTGAGAGAATCTCAAAAGGATTGATTTATAAAATTGAGAGAAATATGGATATGAACTAGCAAGAGTTCTGGAATAAAGTGAATTCCTTTTTCGAGTAAGTCACTTCGATTTCAGGAATGCTAAGACCGCAGTAGCCAAAACCAGAAAAGAGAGAAATCATCAAAGAAGAATTATCTAAAATTCAAGTATCACAAGATATCTACATGCCTACAAATCCAAGATATCAAATCGCCTCCATCAAGCTTGACTCAGGTAATAAGATTAATCATAATATCTTTTTATTCAGGTTAGACATTGATTTTTAATCTATTTTTAGGGACACCAATGCAAAGTGCAGCAAAATGCCCAATAATGGTGACCTTTTTCTGCAGAAAATATGAGGGACCTGATAAATATTTCCAGGCAAAAATGAAGTAGAAAATAGCTGAAATGAGATAAAAGGAGCTAGAGCATTGTCGCGTAATATATCATCACAATTTATTTTTAAAAAACTTGCAAATAAAAAGTATTTTCATTTTTTTTAATAATTTTCACATTCATAAAAACAACAGGAAAAGGGTACAAATCACATGCTATTCAGTGAAAATATTCTCAATTAATTGGAATACGATGACAACGAGTTGGAGTACAAAGTTGATGATAATCGAAGTGATGATGGGTAAGAAACTATTCATTCCCTCAATCCACCGCTAATCATAAAATCATTCCCTAAAGCTCTCTATTCGAGTTCAGATGGGCTGATTGGATTGTCATAACAGCAATCCCCATTTCAATCCCTTCTTCAGAAAGAAAGTGATGGATTACCAGAAAGTTCTCCAGTTCTTCAGAAAAACCCTTCTGGTTCTTTAATGAGAGATAATTTCAAGAATCCATCGAATCCTTAGTTTAAATTCACATTTCATAAGAGTGACAATCTCATCGAAGCACTTAAAGAAAAGCCAGGCGATCAATATCTCAAATTAGATGTAGAATAGAATATCACTAGCTAGTATTAGTACAATAATAACAACAGTAATAACAGAAATGCTGGTAATTTTACAGATAATTTAGGATCTCAACAACGCTAACAGCAATAAAACCAGGCATCATTCTAATCTAACAATGAAAATAACCATAACAATAACAATAATAATTTCTCTGCGAATAATAACAATAATTCGTCATCAAATGGCTAAGATTAGTAACATAACACTGAGCAAGTAAGTTGTATTTTCAAGGTTTTCGATGATGTGCGTTAAGATGGTTTAGCATTGCAAATTATTCGTCTTTTTAGTGGGATCTTTGAAAAAGCTAACTTGGAATTGATAGTTTTTCCTTATAAAACGATCTCAAATCGAACGGGTGCAAGCTAAGACATCGGCGGGATCATCGAGTGTGTTAAGAATGCTATTTCTAGAGATCAACTTGGGAAAACTAACAAATGCAGTCTCTATTAATATTTTGAGAATAAATTTGGCTAAGAAGATTCAGCGAACTTTTAGATTGCCAGGGAGAATTTCATCAAAAGTCAAGCTGCTTATTCAGTCATTTCCTATATTCTGCAGATCAAAGATCGACACAATGGAAATATTTTGATCAACGACAAGGGTCACCTGATTCACATTGATTTTGGGTTTATTTTTGACATTTCTCCAGCGAATAATTTACGATTTGAGAGTGCAAATTTCAAGCTAACCATAGAAATGATCTAGATCATGGGAGGATCCAAACACAGTGAAGCATTCTAAGCCTACGTGAATCTGACAATCAAAGGGTTCTTAGCTATGAGAAACTACTTCGAGCAGATCTACAATACTATCAGGTTAATGCTAGCTTCATCGTTACCTTGTTTCTTGAAAAACTCCATGAAGCATCTTGTGGCAAGATTCGTATTGAATAAAAATGACATTGAAGCTGCTAAATACATGCGGTAGATCATCTACGATGCGTATGATAAGTTCACGACGAGGATGTACGACGAGATTCAATACATGCAAAATAAAATTCAAAGGTGATGGAAGAGTTTATTATCAAACAAAGATAAATCATAGGAATTATGCTCAGTCTAACATAAATCCATGACTTATTTAATTTGTCTTCAAAGATCCACAATTTTCATGTTATCAGAAAATACAAATACATAGATAATTCTTAATGAATCTGATGATTCTTTTTGAAATTTTAAAAAGAATAAAACTAAGAAATCACTTTAAAAGGATGAAATGACAAAATATGTAATAAAAAATGATCATAAACATAGCTATTTTGAATGAATTTTTAAGTTAATCCTCAATTTATCATGATCTCCTCCTACTTATACTAATTATCTTCATCTTTTTTTATTCTTTTGACTCTTCTTTTTAGTTTCAAAGCCTTTAAAAATATTTTTCAAGTTAGATTTTTGTTAAAATTAATTATTTTTAGAGACAAAAGAAGTTTAAAAAGACTTTATGCATATTCTTAATTAATTTATTTTTACTTTTCTTGAATTCCTCGAATTCTTCTTCGTGTTCATCTTCGATATGCTCTGGGACATCATCTTCTTTCACGATTTCATTGCATAGTTTGCATTTGATTTTATTGTCTTAAAAATGACAATAAATAGATTACCACCAAATAATTTTATATATTATTATTGCTTTCTCATTTTATTTTATCCTTATAAGACTTGTTTACTTTTCATGTACTGCACATTCTTCGTAAGGAATTCCATAAATGCTTCTGTTTCTGGATCATCTTCTTGCTCTCCGAAATTCATTCCCATCATCGAAAAAGGACTCATTCCCTCGAATGCCATAAAATCACCCATTTAAAAACCTTATTTGGATTTCTTTGTGCCTTTACTATCTTTTGCTTTATCGGCATCCTCATCTTCTATTTCCTCATCTTCATCACTGTCTGTTTCCCATTCTTGATCCTTCTTTGAATTTTTATTCTCTTCATCCTCTGAATCTGTTTCCCATTCTTTACCATCAAAAAAGTAAAATAATTATATTATCTTATGAACTATTAACAATTTCTACTTCCAAAATTAAATAATTTTTTACCTTCATCATCTTTGTCTTTAGACTTGTCTTTCTTTGGCTTTGGTTCGTTGGCGAATTTCTATTATTTTCAGGAACAAAAACAGAATTAATTTCCATATAAAACCTGTCAGATATTATCCCATCTAGAAAAGCTATTTTTAAGGATAAAATAAATGCAAAATTAATTGTTTTTGTTTGTTTGTTCTACAATATTGAACATCTAAGCAAATGGATCGTTTCCTCTTCTTTTCTTTTGATACTTTCCTCTTCTGGAACCACCGTGTGTGAACATATCAAATTGCTTGAAGAATCCCTTAGAAAAAAAACAAAGCAACAATAAATCCTCCATTAGATTAAAAAAGAAGAAGATCCTTTTATTTTTGTTATTTTAGTTCTTTTTTACATCTCCTCCTCCCATCATCATTGTCATGAAATGACCGAAATCGCCGACATCAAACTACTCCATGAATGAATCGTAATCAAATCCGATTTCATCTTCATCGATGGTGCCATATTTATCATATGTAGCTCTCTTATTCTCATCACTTAAGACTATTTTTCAAAGAAACATTATGGCAAGTGCCTTCCCAATGAAATAATTATCATGTTTTCTCACCTGTGTATGCTTCTGATATCTCTTGGAACTTTTATTTGGCTTCTTCTGGGTTTTATCTGTTTTTATCTGGATGATATTTCTTGAAGAAAAAAAAACAGAATAATTTTCAAAAATGTCATTGAAACTCATACTCTAAAGAACAAATCTAGATTACCAATGCGAATTTCTTATAAGCTGTTTTGATTTCATCTTGATTGCAGTCCTTTTTAAGATCAAGTACTTCATAGAAACACTATTTCTTCTTCTCGATATCCATTTCTTTTCAAAAATTTAATTCTCACAATTTTCACACAAGCTTTTTTGGTATAATTTGATTTGATTGCAAAACTAGAGTTTAGTTGTTTTTGAGTAAATTCGAAACAGCAATTCATTCTTGTTTAATTTTCGACTCCCCTTTTTTCATTCATCTATTTTTCCGCAATTTTAATAAGCAATTACGAAAAGAAACAAACAAAGTAAAAATCAAGCAAATAAGAAGAATAAGAATAATCAAAATAATTAACTACTAAAACACTTTTATTATTTGAAACTTACAATGGATTCCCAGCGTGCTCAAAAAGAACCAATGGGAGACTAAAAACCAGGTGCTTCTTCCAAAAATGATGTACCTATCTCAAGAAATCAAAGGTAATATTGAGTAATCCTCTACAATTAGTAGCTTTTTAGTCTCTGCAATAAGATGATGCAAAGCAATATGAAAGCACCAATAATATTGATTATTCTACTACTTTCTTTGCTCCAGATGGATAATCTTAAAGGTTAAATAAAGATATTTTTGATATTTTTGTATCTCAACAGGATTGAACATGTCCCTGGGTCAGAGATTCAAATCAGTCATAAATTCACAGCAGGTAAGTTCTTTTTATTTTAAATCTCTTTCTTGAATAATAAGATGTTAGTTATTTCGAAACATTTTAACTTTTCTCTGCTCTATTAGGTGAAGCAAATACAAAGATCTTTTCAATAAAATTCAATCCAGAAGACAAGTATATCGCATGCGGTAATGGACAACACTAACACAATTCGATTTTATCTTATTTCAAATGAATATCCCCCCCAAGCACATTATTAGCGTCTTTGTTTGAGACATAATAAACTTGAAACCCTTTATTTTCAAAACAGCTTGCGAAAACGGTTAGGTTAAAGTTTTCAACACAAGAAACGGAGCTCTGACATAAACTTTCACCTCTTCTAGACCAAATATTCCATTTAGTTATGTCCGTTGGAGACCAACAGGATAATCCTTTAAAACACGCAATGTTTTCATTTCCTTGAATTCTGAAGGAGAAATACAGCACTTCCATCTAGCTTCAGGTAAAAAAAAGAAGGAGTTACAAGAAATTCTATGGGGAAAAATAACCAAATTATATTTATTTGTTTTGATTTTTTAGGCAAACTTCTATCAACAAAGAAGCACGACTCCTTTGATCCACAATTATTCTGCTTGGATTATAACTAAGATGCTACCAAATTCGCTGTCTGCGGAAGTGAACCTACTGTAAATAACTCAAATATTAATCACTTCAATCCTTGTTTTGTGTGAGAGTGGGAAGAAAATTAATAAAAATATCATTTTGTTGGAAATTACTAAAAGTTCAAAAACATATTAAACAGTTTGATCTTTTTCATAGATCAAGATCTACGACGAAGAGACTAGAGAGTTAGATTAGGCACTTGGTGGGGAACAAACTTTCCCTCCAGGACATTCTTCTCGTGTGTATTGTCTGAAATACGACAAGGAAGATCCAAATGTAATCTACACTGGTGGTTGGGATTATCGAGTTGTTGTCTGGGATCTTCGTGATAGAAAGCCCAAAAAGAATGGTAAAACAAAATAGAATTCTCCTTCATTTGATTTAATTTTTTAAAATGTTTTTGTCCCTTTGGGAAGGTATTTACGGCCCATTGATTTGTGGTGACGGCATCGATCTTTACGGCTAATATATTTTGACATCTTCATGGACGAATTCCAATCAATTGTAGATCTGGGATCGTAGGAATTACAAGCTAGTCAGTGACATCGACTGGGATGGTACTTTGAAGACAACCTTTGAGCCTGTATTTTTATATTCTGGGTAATTCTCCAAAGCAGATGGAACCTTGATCCTCGCTGGAGGATCAAGTACTAACGAAGTGAAATTATTCGACAGAGAAAATTAAAACAAAGCATTCTGCTGTATTACTGATCTTTCAAGAGAAGTGAATACAGTCGATTTTGGAAATGAAGGTGAAATGTTTGCTTTTTCAGGTGGTGATGGATTGCTTAGAGTCTTCCAAATGAATATCAAAGCATGAGGCTAAAAAAAAATAATATCCTTAACCTGCTACTTTTAGTTAAGAAGCAATTTAAATGCTGATTATTGGATTCTTTTTATGTAATATTCTTTTCTTGTAAAAGCAACTTGAAATCTCTTAATAAATAAAAGAATAAAGAACTAATGTATAACCTCCTTACAAAATTATCATTTTAAGATGAAATTCCAACCAAATACTTTGCATTCTTTCTTGGGTAACTTAAAAACTCTTGAAAGATAATAGAAATAAACTTGATCATCTTTTCTTCCAAGAAGGCCAGATGATTCCCTCAGAATTCATGAGATATAGAAATACTGATGAAGAACAATATTAAACAATTTATTCTTTTCTATACCTAACTATTTCATGGAAAAATCAATCTCACTCTAGCTCGTCTAAGTAGTTAGTTTAAGGTTCATTTTCATTTTATGGAGGCTCAGCTGAATTCTCAGGTGGAATTGGCAGATCAAGTGAATGCTACGAAGAAGGCTATCCTATGCTGTTTGACCTGGAAGTTCTGCTATTTCTGTCCTCACTTTCGGAAGGTAAAAATTTATTTTATCCACGGTGATCATCATGAGAAGCTTGAGCTGAAGATTGACTTGCCTGTGAATCTCTTCGTTTGCTTGTGCTATGATCAGAGTTACTTGTGTTATGCTCAGTAGCAGTATTATAAGTAAGTAAGGCTTCACCGTGTCTGAATGAATCGGATGTATTTAAATCTGAACTGCTTGCATGCTTTCTTTCTTCTTCACCTACATCCTCTAACTCAGGTGGTTATTCATTAAATCCATCTTATCTTTCTCCTGCATTGTTATTTTCTCCGTTTTCTTAAGACTAAACTACTTGTGCTCCATTTTATTCCTCTTTTTCCCTTGCTTCTTATCTGTATCGTTCGATCATATCTCTAAAAGCATAGTGGTTTCTGAGATGCTCATCTTCTTGTTCCTTTTTGTACTTTGCTCTTTCTTCCCTTTCAAGCTCAATCCCTCCTTTATGGAATGCCTCAGCAAATCTTCTTTCTTCTGGGAACACTGGTCTGTCATCAAGATACTTTAAATTTGGTAGTTTTACAATGAGAGTTTTCCTGTAATTCTTGATATTTTTGGTAACTTCATTGTTTTGCAAGTAAAGTACGCTCAAAGCAGGCATTTTAACTAAAATCTCATCGACAATGCCTTCATCAGTGATTTTATTATCACTGATATCAAGAACTGATATTGTAGGCACTTCAAGAAGCCCTTTCAGTGCTTCTACTGCATTTCCATCTTAACCAATCTAGTTCCTTTTCACTTAAAGAGTTCCAAGTCTTGTGAGCGACCCTAAGTTTTCAATTATTTTGATGCAATTATCTGAGAGATTGAGATTAGATATTTGAATGCATTGTTCTAGTCCTTCAATTTTCTTTATCAGATTCTCTTAAAGGTATAGACTGCGAAGATTTACGAGCTACTCTAACCCCTCAATTTTACCTAACCCATTTCCTTCAATATACAACACTTTAAGCCCAGTAAATTCCTCTAGATTTTCAATCTTCACAAACCCCTTGTAGTGCAGATAAAGTTAATCATTGAGGTATGGCGTCGAGTAGTAAAATCTATGATCACTTTTGAGTAATTTTTTCAAGAACTCTTTGCTCAGTCTCTTCTCTTCACTCATCACTACCCACTCGTTTTTCGCAGATACCTTTTTGATCTTTAATTTTTTAGATTAAATAATTTTTTGAATAATAATATTCTGTTTTTTTTGCTGAGATTCAAAACTACATCTAAGAGAAGAATATCTGTCAAATACTTTGATAGTCTCATTGAATTCAATATTTCTTATTTTTTTTACCCGTATTTGAATGTTTGAGACATTTAGTTTAATTTGATTTTAATGGGTAATAATATCCATTTTCTTGCAGATTGTTTTATATTTAATTGAGTAAATAAGTGAATAAGGTATGATTTAAATTGCAAAATCTCCAAAATATTAAGATCAAAATGGCAACCACAATGATCGAATCTCTTGACTCATAATTGATATCATCTGCAAGTTATTTTTCTAAAAAAATTGTTTGAGCCATGAAAGTTTAACAAAATCCAAAGAAATTAATACAAAAACTATTAATCAATCAAACAAACAATTTTTTCAATATTTTTCTCAAATTTTTAATTACTTTCTCTCGCTGGAAGTCTATCATCAATTATCATAGAACCCTCGTAAGTCTATTAATCATTTCATCTCAGAGAATCAGAAACACCTCCTTCCTTCAAACAAAAAATGTTCGGGGGAACTCTCACTCGATTATAAAAGTCCATACTTCTCGAAGAAATCGATGAATCTGCGGAGGATAAACACGAGGAAAACTAACAAGAAGAATCAGAGCAACGAGCAGATAGAGATTATGATAAATTTGTGATTGAAGGAAAGTCACTCTTTTTCAAAGGAGAAATGTACTTTAAACTCCTGATTTTCAACGAAATGGGGCGAGAGATTGTCAAGGGAGCATTTTGTGCTGATTAGTTCGCAAAATTTCTAGGTTTTCTCAAAGCCAAAGCAAAATTTCAAAAGAAGATTCCAACAATTTTAGATATTCCTTCGAATGATTTTTCCTTGGATTCAGTGCAATAAACGTTCAAAATCATGGCTGACAGTAAGATCCACTAGCATGAGAGTTTTCTATCGAATTATTTAGCACTCTGGAAGAAAGAATACTCTGATTACATTGCTAAAACAACAATAAACTCTAAAACACTCTCAATAATGACTGTGCGGGATAAAATGGATAATATCGAATAGAAGATCAAGAGACTCCCCGTGAATGAAAATAATATCCACTAAATTCATATTGGTCTTGAAAAAAACAACAATTTTCTCGAAAATGAAGCAAATCAAGCTAAAATCGCGAACATCATTTAACATCAATTTAGATATTAACTTAAGGAACTCATTGGCAAAGGAGGTATGCATTATTAATCTCCTCAGCTTTATTACAATTATGCATGTTGGGTAATATAATTTGCAAACTTTGATCCAAAGCATACGGTTTAGTCTACGCTATTGACTTGGACCACAACTAGAATCAGGCTATCAAGATCTAGTTAAATCAAAGCAGCAACGCAGCGGAGTTTAAAAAATGTGAAGAACTGTAGAATTATGCTCTACAATCACTAGATGGAGATATCCTTCATTTTTTCAAATGCTTTTAGATCTAAGATAGTTATTCCAAAGAGGTAAATAGTTTATTTTATCTAAACAATATCTCTTAAGCCTTATAATCTTACCTTCATTTTATGCAAAAAGGTTTTAGATTTTTTTATCATGGAGCGAGGAGAGTAAAATCTAAGATAACTCACCCTCCCTAGTAAATCTAAGTAGCTAACTTCTAACAGTTCCAGTCAATTCAATAAGTATTGGAACAAGCAGGAGATACGTAGCTTATTTATGGGGATAATGAGAAACGTAGCGTTTTTGCATTCATACAATTACTACCATAGAGATATAAAATATGACAATATTATCAAAAAAAGATAAACATATTATCTCATTGATTTTAATGTTTCTGAAAAAATCGAATAAGTGCTTCCTCTTGCGGCAAGACTTGATAAAGCTAAAGGTAAAGGAGAACAGAGGAAAATACTCATTATCTTTGAATGTTTTTTCTGAAATTTATCTTAAAATTTGTAAAGTTTGCACTTTCCAAATCTACTATGCATTTTGTTTCTTTTTTTGTAGATCGAGCAACTCTGTGGAAATAAGATGTGCTTTCAGGTACTCCTGGGTATTTAACTCCTTAATGGGAAATGAAATATTAAGAAATCAAAGCAAGTAAAGAAGATTCGTCGAAGAAAGGCACTAAAAATGAATGGATGGGCATACACGATCCATTCAAGGTATCAAACAAAAAAAAGGAAGCAAAATAATTAAAAAGACATAAAAAAATCCAAAAACACCTAAAAAATATGTTTTATTAAGCCAATAATGTTTCTAATTTGACGTGAAATGTTTGCTTAGAGTGACATCTACAGTGTTGGAGTAGTTTTTGTGTAATTTCTGAACAATGTGAGATTATCTAATCAAGAGAAATTCATTCCTTCAAAAGATCCTGATAGAGCTTTTTCCTTATCGAAAGAAGTTAGCTAGTTACTGCTAGATCAGGAGAAGATTAAAGTGAATTAATATTTCACATACACTCACTAGTTTTTAATGGGAGACCAAATCTATGAGCTAGATAATCTATTAGTATCATTACTTGAACCAAAAGAAACAGATAGAATTTCTACACTTAAACTATCCTTGATCTGCTAGCTTTACTCTGTTATCATCAATAACTACATTGACCTTTACTCTGATCATTTCCCACCTCAAGAAATACCAAAAATCAATGAGAGCTTGTATAAAGTTGGAGAGGAAATCAGACAACAAGGCGTCATCAGTATGCATTTATTACAACTTTGGAGCTAACAATTTCCTTATTTTCCGAATTATATGTGTTGTTTTTGATTTGATAATCGATGCAAAAAGAGTACAAATTCAAGAATCAAGAATATGAAGGAGATTATATATGCCGAATTGAAGCTAACAACAAAAAGACATTCATCCGAGAAGGCTATGGAGAACTGTTTGAAATTGACTCTCACAAGAATAAGCAACTAGTCTACATAGGACGCTGGCAGAAAGACCTACCCCATGGGGAAGGAAAATATCATTTTTTCTCTGGAAACTTTTTGTATGTAGGCGAGTTTTAAGGGGGAGTCTTTCATGGAAAAGGTGGAAATTATTTATTTATTTTAGGTTGCATATGCAATAATTGCTTTGGGTTTTGTTTAGGAGCGATATATTACAATAATCCCATGGAGCAGCATGCAGGTGAAGGTCAATCTACTTAAATAAACAGTAAACTAAGTTAATTCGCTCCAGCTTCGAAGACAGTTATGCCGCATTAAAAAAATCATGGGAAAACTCAAGGAAATGGTTATGGAGAGACCAGTGGAACACTAGGTCTTCCTGCTAAGCTTGCTAATTCGTAAATGAATTTTTTCAGCGGATCAATTGGAGGATTAAATAAGAAAAATCCAGTGAAATCACCAGTTATACCTTAGGTTTTTGTACCGGTGGTGATCTATTCAGGAACATTTTGCAATTTCATATTAAAAGAATGGCTAATACGCACTGGTGATATTCTAAAAGAAGATTGCAAGTATCGCATATGTCTGAATGCTGAACGTCTTAACGAGCAGCCACTTTATGTGAATCTACTGAATCATGGGAAAAAAAGAATCATTGAGGTGTCAATTAAAGCGTTCAAAGCATACAGTTAGCATCTTAGCATCTTCTAAAACTCACAATTCGATTAGTATGAGCTGAAATTGATTTAAGATGATTGCGTGAATGGTGTACCTGTAGGAGTAATATATGGATTTTTTAATAATGTCTCGATTTTCTTCGAATCCTATTAAAACAAACCGCTTCTCACTGTATAAGAGTAAAATTATATTTTATGAAAATTATATATGATTAGTTCCAATACTTTCCCTTAATATTTCCTTTTGGGTTTAACTCCAAAGTTATGTGAATTTGATAAAATTCGTGAAACGAGTTGAAGAGATAAATTTGGAATTTGTGAAGAGCGAGAGTGGCAATTTCGTGAACGAAATACTTAGTTTTCCAGATGTAAAAGAAGCAATCAGGGAATGTAAGGTTATCTGGGGTGTACATCAGCTCAAATTAAAGAACTAAAAGGACATAGTGAATGAATTTCCCTTAGTTGAATCGCTTGATCTCAGCCACATGAAGGACTCGTAAATTATTGAAATTGGACTAGCTATCATGTAGTAACTGCAAAACGGTAAGACATTGAAACTAAATCGCTTAACAATCGAACATTTCATCCCTGATAAAGCCACGAGTCTCTTCGACAGTGATTACTTCGGGTGCATCAGCTAAATGGATTTCTCCCACAGTGATATCTCAGGAAATACATTGCTAAAATTATTTAAATTACCTGGAACTATGCAACTCAAATTCCTTAACATTTAGTACTGCTAATACATCGATGATAGCTTTTTTGAGTAATGGAATCTCTTGGCGAAGAAGGCATCGTCATCAAGCAACAACAGCAGCAAACTCACTAGCCAATTTAGCCACAGCCGTTCTAATATGCACAATATTAGCTTGAATTATTGTGTGAATCTTGAATTTTTGAATATCTCTGGGCTTAAACTCACACATGCAAACACTCTCTAGACTTTTCTAACAAAATGTACATAACTATCTTACTTACAAGAGCTGGTTCTCTCTGAAATCGATTGTCTCAACGATTCAATTGTTAAGGCAGTATTTAAAAACTCCAAAATTTTCAACAAAAATTTACAAACAATTTCTCTGGCATATTGTCCTGAAATCACCTATAAAAGCTTCAAATATCTCTCCGCTGTTAAAATGGAGCGATTAACGAACATAAATATATCTTTCTGCGATTTGTTCACAGTGGAAAAGTTCAATTCCAAAAATGTCAAGAAGCATAAAGTAACTAAGAAAATAGCCGTTTTGGACATAAGTAACTGCGGTGAAATGAATCAGATCTGCATTGATTTTCTCACAGCAATCTCTAATTCCAATTATGAAATAGAATAGTATAAATTCTCTCTGGACTAAATCGATAAGATGATATGCTCTTCCTTCCATAAAGGAGGGATATTGCGTAAGATAAATCAAAGAAATCACACGCACACACACACGCATAGAAAATAAAAACTAAAAATAAGAATTATTCCTCGTTTTTAAGCAAAATTAGTAAATTTCTTTTGATTGGTTTTGCTACAGGTTTGATGAACTCCATCTTGATTTCTTACGATCCAGCATTTCGGTTCTATGAGCTTGTGTACATATTTTTCAACGAGTTAATCGGAATGAACAAGAGAATCTACTTTACAACGAGTGTCAACGAAAAAAGTGAGCAACAACTTTCTTAAATTCTCAACGATTTGCTACCGAATCATAAAAATTTAGTCTTCATCAATGGTGACCTGATCCCTCTCGAGAAATATCGACACATTGAAACAGTAGTTTTCAATGAAATTCAATTATTAGGTAAGCACAAATAACTTTACATTTTCCTAAGAGGGTTTTTGCTTATTTTTCAGTGCGCTGTCATTAGTTTTATCACTTTTGTATGTTACTGTTTTTTAAACAATAGACGTCCCCTTGAAAATCCACTTCCGTGGGAGTGTCTCAAAGCTTATTCGCCACGAGAGATTTAGAGAAAAGAGTGAGTTAAAAGTTACTGATGAGAAAACCTCAGGCACAGAAATCATCGATAGTCTTGTCATTTCAGATCACTGCAAGAATCTACGATTAATTGATTTATCTTCAACAAATATCACTGATAATGACATAAATCTATTTGTGACAAACGGATAATTTGCTATTACAACGATAATTCTCAATAATTGCTTTGGAGTCACCGAAAAAGGCATCAACTAGCTCATCACAGCTAAAAACAATACTGCTTTGTAGATACTTTAACTCAAAGGTGTTTACAGAAACATAGGATTGATTTAATTATATGACGTAAATGATAAGGGAATATCTCTGATTCTCGATAGGATTTCTCTAGTGGCTACGAAAAACAAATCAGAAGCGCTGAGGTACAAGGAAGTTATGTAGAATTATCTGTAAACACATTCGAAGTACTTTTGTAAGATGCGATTAGAATTGCTGGAATTTAAAATTCTAAGGATATTTTTAGCTGAAACGCTAGACTACTCATCTCTCAATACTCTGTAGCTGCATTTTCACACTGAACCACTGAATGAGTGCACAAAAGATTAAAAATATAAATCAGTTTAACTAGTTATTCAGTTGATCTCTAAGCTACCGAATATTCATCATTTGATTCTATCGTTCGATCAAGAGTTTGTGACATTTCTGATTGGGTAAAATCACTTTCAAATAATCAGAGAAAACCTTTGATATTTATGACATTTAATACGATAAAAAGTTATTAAAATTTTCTAATTTATTTTGATTGGATAGCAATAGAAAAGATGGAATATCTTACTAGCAGCAATAGAAACAGCTGTAAAGTCGTGCTAAAACTACTAATTGGATAAGCTAACTGAGTGAGGAGCTTTAGAAAATGGAGAATATTAAGAGTATTCAATTATGCCAAGAATGGACAGAGAATTGTCATACACAGATTCTTTCCGAAGAAGAAATCGAGAATTTTTACTTACAATTATTGAACTCGCTGAATTACAATGCCACCAAAGTCTCCTTCAAGCTTAATATGTAAATTAATTTAGAATTACGAGAGAGAATTGTTTATTCTTTGTTTTCAACATTTTTTGGATTTCAATATGCAATAATTGTAAAATGACACAATCATATTTTATTTAGGTCTTAACACATGTGGAACTTGTTAAAAAAGACAAAATTGACTGATAACTGTGTGATTAATCTCTGCAATTCTTTTCTAAATTTCACGAAACTGAAGTGTCTGACTCTACATCTGGCAGGGTAACCAAAATAAGCATCCATGATTGTCTGCATCTTGAAACAAGAGAAGCTTTTAAAAATTATATTTTTGAATTTCAAACTAATAAATCAAAAGTTGGGGACACTAGAATGGCAATATTTCAAATGCAGCTATTAACAGCATTAACTATCTCATCTCCAAAATAGACCCTGCATATTTTAGATAAATCAACCTTGATCTATCCTAGTAATTTAATTGATAAATTTATTCTTTTATGTTGATTGAACAAATTGACATAAACAATCAATTTAGTTGGGCTGCGAAGAATCTGAGCATTGATGTGTATTCCATTTTCAATCTGCTTTAGGTAATCTAACTCCAAAATAACCTCACCCATCTTCATGTCAATCTTGCAGGGTAAATTGAAAATATCCAATTTGACTAGGAACTGTATTATTCATTTTTTTTACAAACTAAACTGATTTTTTACAGATGGGGTTAGAATATTCGAGCAGACAATTCTATGGTTAAGGAGATTTTCTAGAAGATAACTGTTTCAACAATGGGATATGCATCCGTTGTATCGTTTGGATTAGATGTTTCAGATTGGAGTGAACTGAATTATGAAAGCCAAATCGAAATCATCGATTTTACCGAAAGAAGCTTCTAATCGTTGATTGAACTTACTCTCAATCTCTCTGAGTAAATTTTTTAATATCTCATCTAACTTTGTTAAAATCTCCTTTTCCTCTTTCTGCTTATCCAGCTGGAGTTCAAACGAGATCTGCTTGAATTCTTCTGTTATCTTAAAAATTTCAGAGCTTCTAACTAAAAAAAAAGAGCTCCGATTCTTATCTCTTGGGCTCTAAGTTTCCATGTAAAAAAAGCAAACTCATTGTTTTCTTTTTCTTATAATTATGTCGATCTTCATGTGTTATTTCGATAATAATTCTTCAGTTTAAGCACAAACTGCTAAATCGTCAGTAGTGACTTAAAAATACTTGGAGATTCACTCGAGTAGTTACAGTAACTGGAAAAATTAAAATTGATAATGAATCGTTGGGCTGATGATATTGATATATCAGCTGCTGCAGCACTCACAACATCAATTACGACTCTTCCTAAGCTCTGCAATATTCATCTAGAAATGCAAAAGTAATTCG
>Ga0302271_10002720_pt1 | contig 15651 bp, 8 predicted proteins | sample III_Bog_N1_1_FD_198767 | JGI IMG/M metagenome (GOLD analysis project Ga0302271, IMG submission 198767) | Peat permafrost microbial communities from Stordalen Mire near Abisko, Sweden - III_Bog_N1_1 | ecosystem: Environmental > Terrestrial > Soil > Wetlands > Peat | place: Sweden: Abisko... | reverse complement strand
AAATCCAAAGACTATAAATTAGCATTGTAGTTCTAAGCAAGGAAAATGTGGAGTTTTCAAGTTAATAATCTAGATTTGATTTTTGTTAAAATTTCATTAATACCATACCTACCCAATCAACCCAGAGATCTTCAGTTATTTAGATCTAAAATATGTAAAATTAAAAATAAATATCATAGGAATTTTGGATTTTACCTTCTAGGTGTAAATGATTTAAATAATTCAATGTTGTATTAATTTTTTTTCATTTTTAAAGACAATCTTGAGTAAATTGGATTGCTGGATAATATTTGACAATTAGAAGATCTAATATTAAAGTACATGAATACTATATATACTATGTTGATAAATAAATAAAAACAATAATTTTATTCTCTTATAAGAAACTAAATATTAATTATCTGCAAGGAGCTTATTGAGAATATTTCAAAAACCATTTCTTTTTGTAATTGTTTTTCTTTTTTAATACATATTGCATCTTGAATGTTCATTTTTCTAAATATTTTGAGAATAAAAAAGCTAAAAAATGTTATTATTTCTTCTTTAAGAGTGTTGTATGAATGCTTCGACCTTTGAATCTTAATCTCAATGAGTATTGTGAAATGAATTGCAACTTGCATAATTAAAAAAAAACTTGATTTGCAAAAAAGATAACAAATATCCTTAATGTGTGAGTTCTAGATTTATTTGATTTAATATGCTTACTTGTTAGGGTCTTGGGTATTTCTAATAATTATCTTAAAATTAAGATGACGTCAAGGGGAGAGACAATGCATCACAACAGTGAAGAAGATCTGCCTTAATAAGTGTGATTTGACTGACATCCAAGTGAAAAGAAAGAAAAAAATATTAAATCATTATTATTAAAAGTACTCTCTTTCACTCTGTCCAACACAACAGCAGAATTCTAATTGATCATGCAAAACGCAGGAGAATACGCGAAAACTAAGTAGGCATTTAGCCCTGAGAAACACATTGAATACCTGCGCAATCTTCATTAAGAAGGGCCGCATTTAGGGAATCAGTATCTTGAAGATTCCGCTCTTCAAGAATACTTGAAACCATTGCTTGCTCCTGAAGTGCTGGAGTAGAATCGAAAGGATTTAGAGGGCCTAGGAGATTACTGCGTCGGTAAAATGTTGGATCTGCACAAGCAATGCGAGCGAGAAGTAGCCGTGCTTGTTCAGTTTGATGCGTTCGGAAAGAGAGTAGATAAGCTACTTCTCTCCGCTGCTTGGCATAGAATGCATGCTATCTCAGCGGAATAAGGCATTGTTGCTACTGCTTATGATCAAAGTAAAAATGATTCTGAGTTTATTAACAAAAATTTGAATGAGTGAATAAATAAGTATTTTTTTTAAATAAAAAGAACACGGATCCAACGCAAGACTTCTTTAGATAATCAAGTTGTACATGTTTGCAACTTCAAGTGGTCTTTATGGATGTCCGCTTGCTATGACTGATGGTGCGTCCGCTGTGCTCACTCAAGTGCTTGCAATGGACAGCTAAGTGTTGCCTCCTAAAGTTGTAGGCAAAGTTAAAGATGCTTTAATGCATCTCACAACTTATAACCCTGATATCTTCTGGACTTCAGGTAAATTGCATGCTAGTTTCTTCTTACAGTTAATTTTTGGGGAGGGCATTTCCATTTTTGTTTTAGTTAATTATTTTACTGAGGGTTTTTAAGAGACAATTTATAAGGAATTTCCAATTATTTTACTCATAACATCTTTAATGCAGGTTAATGGATGTCTGAAAAGCGTGGAGGAAGTGATGTCTCTGGATCTACTGAGACACTCGCTGTGCAGTACAAAGAAGTTAATAAATACAGACTATATGGATACAAATGGTTTTCTTCTGCTACTGACTGCTAAGTCACTCTTGCTCTAGCTAGGATCATACCTCATGGAGCAGAATTGAGTCTTTAGGTAAATAAAGAAGCCATCATCTTTTTTATTTGAAAAACCTAAAACTAACACTAACATTTCTCTTTTATTTATTTTACCCTCAGGACATTCATAAGATCCCTGTATCACTGTTCTTATTGAAGCTACGTAAGAAAAACAAAGAACTTAACAATATTGAGATTATTAGACTCAAAGAAAAAATGGGTACCAAGCAACTCCCCACAGCTGAACTGCTGCTCAAAGGAGCTAGAGCTTATCTCATTTCACCTCCTGGAAAAGGAATCAAATACATCTCGAATATGTTGAATGTCACGAGAATGTACAATGCCACTTTGTAAGTGCTTTTTTCTTCAAAAAAAAAAATTTAGCTGTTTCGCGATGAAAAATGACTAATTTGTATCTCCAATTATTTCAGTGCTGTTGCTGCAATGAGGAGGATGATTGCACTTTGCAGAGACTACAGTGAACGTCGCTCAGTGTTTGGAAGCAAGCTCAGCTAGCTGCCTCTGCAAGTCAAGGTGCTCAGTGACATGGAAGTTACTTTTAGGTAAGCAAAATTAGGAAATAGAATCCTTCACTTTGGATAACTTTCAATTATTTTTGTATTTTTTTACCTTACAGAGGCAACCTGATATTCCTTCTGCGAAATAGCTTCTGGCTGAGTCGAGAAGAAACGAAAATTGCTACAGAATAAGAAAAAGATCTTCTGAGAATCTCAACTCCCCTCTTGAAACTGTACAGCGGCAAAGATGGTGTGAAAATCTGCAGCGAGAGTCTGGAATATTTCGGAGGAATCGGATACATGGAGAATTCCCATCTGCCTAACATTTTCAGGGATTCACAAGTCCTCGCTATTTGGGAAGGCACTACAAATGTACTCTGCTTAGATTTCTATCGAGCACTTGTTGGCACACCCTCAGCACTTAATTCTTACATTCAATTCATTCAAGCTATTCTTCTGAACTCAGTGTAATTTGATTTTGCTTTAATCTCGTGGAGATTACACTCAATAATTTTATTAAACAAGCAAATACAGCCTTTGGATTAATTTCCTTATGCTGTTAGAAAGCAAGTGGTAGTCAATTGATGAAAGGCACATTACTGATTAGTTTTGTTTTCATCATTAATTAACTGATTATTTTTGATGAAGAGAAATACAAAAAATATCAATTTCAACTCACTCATTTATCCTCTTTTTTTGTACGATTGATTGCAGGACAAATGAGAATGGACTATTCAAAGAAACTGTATTCAAGAATGTTTATTCTGAACTTGTTACTGAATTCAACTCTAATCTGACACTCATTAATGATATTGTCCTCTCCGCTAAATTCAAAACTCATTCACATCACCTTAGAGATATCGTTATGAAGTAAGAATTATTTAATATTTTCTCATATAATAATGTCATAACTCATGTATTTCTGGAATCCTAACATTTTTCTTTTAATCTAAAAAATTAGTTTTGTAAGAATCTTCATTAGTGCGTTACTTCTCGAGCATAGTCTCGCTAGTGGCAGAGAAAAGGATGTTGATATCTTCATTCGATGGTGCAGTATTGCTCCGAGATACACTGTGGACTTAACCTACAATGTAATAGATATTTTTGTTAATATTTCATTTTGTTTGAGATTTCTTTTTCTTAAAAGGTGAACAAGGTGAGAAGAATCGGAATTGATCCTGATGCTCTCGGTGTTCAAAGGGAGCAAGGAGATGTTGATGCTCGTGGAGTTGTTCGTCCTCGTTTCTGAAAAATGTTGCTATTTCTTGACAATCAATCATAATAAATTTCATAGGACATTTTTTATTATACAAAAATCCTCTAAAATCAAAAAAAAATTAAACAATTAAAATAGCACACACAAATAATCCAATATTTCAGATACTTCTACTTTCAAATAATAATTTTTTTTGTTACTGTGGGGAGTTGCTATTGAAAAAGAAACAGATAGCCCTGAAATTTTCAAGTTTCAACGAAAAAAGACAATTAAAGATAAAAATCTGTTCTCGAAATTCAATTAAGTTATTTTTGGTATTTTTGTTGGTTTGGGAAGTTAATTTTTTGAAACCTAACAGCACTGTCACCGGGAATATGTTAATAAGTGGAATTATCTTTTGGCAGACAACCTAAATATTAAGAAAAGAAAAAGAAAAACTCCAATAAATAGTTTTTTTTGTTGGGGTTTTTTTTAGAGTTGTGAGTTTGAGAAAGTAAGAAACGATTTAATAGATTACCAGGAACAAAAAAGGAAGCAAACATAGATAGAGAGAGAGTTGGTTTCTCTGAGATAGTGAAGCGAATAGGGGATTTAGCTTTTGATATTATGGACAAACCTAAAGATGGGAATGTTGGCTAGAATGAAGAAGAAATTCTGAAGGAGATAGATTACTAGAAACAACACATAGAAAGTGAAGGTTCCTTCGACGAAAAAGGCAATAATCTCAATGAAGATGAAGAAGAAAAATCCGCTGAAGGAGATGACCTTTCAGAAGAAAGTGGATCAGATGAAGATCAAGAGATATTACTCTCTGAGAACCCTTTCTAATAAGTGAACAAGAACAATCTCCTTGGATGTGTGACTTATGTTAAATGGATGCGAAAATACCAGTATTATTTTGGAATTGACATGCAATTAGGGAGATTGCTGCTGTATAAAAAACCAAAATAGCATAAGCCTTCCACTTACTACAATCTAAGCAAAGGGAGATTCGATGAGGAACTTAATAAAGAAGACGGCGATGATATTATTCGAATACGAAACAAAAAGGGAAGGCGATTCAAGCTAGAATTGTTTTCCAATAAGGATCCAAAAAAGATACGTGAGCTCATTGAGCTTTGCTTCAACCTGCAAATATAAAGTAACAACAAATGAATTATTCTAATGAGTTTAGGATGATTAAATGAATCAGGAGAGTTTAGAATAAAACCTTGTATTTTTAAGGATTTTTTAAGATTTTAGCAATTCTGCAATTCAAAGCATATTGTTCATATTAATAAGGATATTTTCGTTTGATTGAATCTTATAAAAAAGTTATTAATAGCAAAAACAGATTAATTTCTTGAAACCACAGCATTGTTTCTTCTAAATTTAGAACTTACTTATGATTAAAAAATGACCAATTCATTATAAAATCGTTTTCTTCTTTGAATCACCTGTTTTTTTTGTTACTTTCTTTCAATCTCAGAACCAAGCAAAGGATTCTATGCTACTCTAGGTAGAAGTGTTATGCAAGTTATAAATACTCCCTTCAATGTTGCTAGCGGGATTATTGTTGATATGAAAAAGAAATCAACGCAATAAGATGCAGCCAAACAAAAGAAAACCAAACTGGAAAAAGAGAAACTGAACAAAGTTCGAGGATACAAGCAACTCAGTAGTTTGTTCTTTTCACAAAGCGAATTGCTTAAAGAAATTCTAGGAAGCATCAGTGGATTTATTCTCAATCCTTTCGACAGCAAAGCATTGTCAGCTTCGTTTTCAGGAGGTTGCCATTTTTTCAATATTTGCTATGAAATTTTTCATGTTGTTTAATAATAATTCTTTTTGCTGTTTAGTTGGTCATTTCGCTATTGGACTAGTTTTCAAACCTATTTCTGGCACAATCGATCTGATCGGGAAGAGCTCTGAGTTCAAAAAAGATCATGTCATCCATCAAAACGTATTTAAAGTATTCAAAGTTTTTTAGAACAAAAAGAAAAATTCCAAGCGAAATCTCAAAGAAGAACAAGAAAGATAGAAGCGGGAAACTGCTTTAGAGATCCACGATGAATTCATGGAAAAGGTATTTGAATATGAAGGTGAAGCACTGTATTTGAACAAGAAGAATCATCTTGGGATAACAAAGAAAGATATTGTACAATTGTCGAGTCTCGCTAAGGGATTAAACTTAGAAGATGTTGATGGCACTGTCAAAGTTGATATCTAATACGAATAACAAAAAGTGACAATGAATAGGCTTTTGGATTATTATATCAAAAACAGAAAAGAAAAAAGTGAAGAATATGAAGAAGATATGTGCGAGTTTATTGTGTTGCAGCCTATTATTGAGAAATCTGTCAAATCAGAACGATTACTGAAGGGAATCGATTAGTAGATGGCTAATGTCTCACTAGGGGCGGAAGGTAAAAAATGGATAAAACAAATGGCAGATCAAGAAAGTTGATGATATTGTTTTATCATTTTTGTATATTCAATTTGTGACTTTTTTATTCTGCTAGCTGAGACACTTGACATGGACATTGAAGAGATAGGTGATGAAATCAGTGATGAGAGAATCGGTCATTGCTCAAATAAATAAGTACCTTTAACAACAACATACCATTAGATTGCGAAAAAAGAGACTTTCAACACAATTCTGCCTGAGTTCATTGTCAGAGACAGTCCGTTCAAAAACATTTCTTTCCCTGATATTAAGCTCAATGGGTTTATTGAAGATCAAAGTGCAAAGGAAAAGATTGTCGAAGGAGGATAGCTTACAATACCATTTTCGAAGAACTAGCATATATCCTCGGATTTAAAGTTATGTAGTGACACTGATGACGAAATGCAGTTTCATTCGTTCACAAACTAACAGTTAAATGATAATAACAGCTAAGAGGTTATTTTGTTTAATGGTGCGTTGGCTGAATCACCGTTAGTTAATAAATCTTATACACATGAAGAAATACCAGAAAATAATCATAATCGTAATAGCATAAAAAGTCATTTCAGTTTTAATTAAGAACATAATAATAATCCGTAGATACTTGAATAGAATATTGAGTCGGTTATCTTGAAGATACAAGATGCTGATTCTTCTAAAGTTCAGAACGATAACTAAATCGTAAATGAGAATAACAATCATAAGATTATTATTACTGCTGATAATTTAGATTCGCAATAAGTAGTTGTAGACAAAGAAAAAGAGGATTTATCTTCGGAAGGAGTCATCGGGGAAGCTAAAGAATAAAGTGAAAGTGACGAGGAAGAAGAAGAGGAAGAGGAAGAAGATGAAAAGGGTATTACAAAGGCTTAAGATAAGAATGTGTATTTTACTGGAACCAAAACAGACCTAGAAAAATTAGTTAAAACCTTCGTTGGAATCAATTTAAAAGATGAAAAGAGAGTATTCGATGCTCACGATAAAGGCGGGAAGCAGTGCATGGATAAAGCAGTCACAAATGCTACTAGGAGTGTTGGAAAATTTATTATTTCAGAAGTTGGTAGAAAGTTAATTTCAGGCGATTTCAATCTCACAACAGTGTCATTTCCAATCAAAGCGATGATTCCTAAGAGTGCACTGTAAACAGCCTTAGCGGGAACTTGCTTGTTTCCGATATACATGGCCATAGCTTCATAGACAACTGATTTAATTGAGAGAATGAAATTATTGATCACTGCAACATTCGCTAATTTTCCTGTTGCCAATACTTTCTTGAAACCACTCAATCCAATATTAGGGGAAACTTTCTAAGCATCGTACATTGATGGAACGAAGCTCTATGGAGAATAGATCTCACATCATCCACCTGTATGAATAACTAACAAAATAATTAGCAGAACGATATACAAAATTATTGGTTTTATTAAAATAATTCCAAGTGAAAAATGTAACTTTCATTTTTTTGTTTTTTTCCCAAATAGGTATCATATTTCTTAGCTTAAGGACCTCATCGATCATATTAATACTCTGGATATTACCTTTACGAAGCCAAAGCAGGTTGGAACTCATTGACACTGAGAAATAAAGGGAAAAGGTAGATCACCTTCAAAGATGGACATAAAGTCAACTATAATTTTGGGTAAATAAATAAAACCATATGTTTGAAATGATTATCAAACTCAAACTACAACAATTTTTGCACTTTTCCACCCTACAGATATGAATACTACAGTGGTACTTTCTTAGGCACAATGCGACACGAAACGCTAGGTGAAGTTATATTTTCCGATCCTGTGAATAAAATTGAAGCTACAATTCTCACTGGAAAAGTCAAGAAAAAACCTTCTGATTATATCTAAGGAGACATTAAACTTAATGGAAAAGTTGTATCGTCATGCTATGGAACATACTTAGGATTTATAGAGTTCGATGGGAAACGTTACTGGGATATCAGAGAAATCCTTCCAATGAAAATGAATGTGGTTAACTCTTCACTTATGAGTGACCATCTCAAACGCACAGACAGAAAGCTTCTTGCTTCAGGGTAGCTTAAGAAAGCGCAAGATGAGAAAGAACGCCTTGAGTTGATTTAACGACAAGAATCGACATTAAGAAGGAAACATCATGAAAAAATAGCTAAAGCGTTAAAAGCAAGTTAGAAGAATAAAAAATGAGAAGTTCAACGATTTTCGATGCTATTGTTAGGAAAAAAGTATTTTTTTTCTAAACTTGTAGCATATTTTTAAAGGATTTCTAATTCCAAAGATTATTGCTTAATAAATGCATAAATCTAACTCGTTATTTTTAGAAAAACTACTATTTACAATATGAATCTTTGTTCACAATACAAAGGAAGTTGATTTATTATATTCTGCAAGGAATTCTTTGGAGTTCTCAGTACCTACAATTCTTTCGAGCGCCAATGCATCGAGTTTGTTAAACAGCGCAACAACTTTGCATTTAGAATGACGAAGTGTGTTTTAATCTAAATAGGATAGCATTTCTTCGTAAATATATAAATTTTTAGGCAAGGAGAAAAATAGAATGTTTTTCATCCCTCGGACTGATCCGACATCGAAGAAGAATGCACGCTCGGTTTGCATGAGAATCGGTAAAGTACCGTTTTTGAAAAGACTAATACGCTTTTGGACATCTCGTTTTTTTGTGTATTCGCAGATACCGAACACGGGAGCGTTTTAGTTTACGAAAAGGGCCTTTAACTTGACATACTCGAAATAGGAGCTCACGAAGATGACACTCTTGTCCATTTCTTCCTTGTTCCAATCATCCCAGATTTTGTTCTTGAAGAAAGTTATTCTCTCTTCCATTTCCTTTTCCACTTGAGAAACTTCAAATTTCACGAATTCCTGAGTTTACAAATAATAGCTATTAGAAATACATTATCAAAGAGTTAATTATTTGTTTATTCATTACTTGGTTGATCTTTGGATGAGGAGGCTAGCTGTAAAAAGGTCTAAGTTACATAGATCCCTTATGGTTATTCATATATTTAGCTTTTAACGAATTTAGCTCAGGGAAGCTAAATTCAGAGTAAACTATCGTTTATCTGTAGAATTATGCCATATTCTCAAAGAAATACTCTCTGATTTGATGAATGCTATTTGTCATACTTTTGTGCTTCGGAATCTTGTTCATTAAAGCCATTATTTCCTTCATGTGTTCCCAGTTCTGCATGTACAAGGCATGAGCTCTATCGATGACTAATATCTCAACGCTGCTCAAGAATGAATAATCTCGTTCAGTCGATCCTTTTTCCCCAGTTGCCATCCTTAATCCCACCATACTCGCAACTATTATGTCACAGCTGCTAAAAGGTGTGAACATCCTTAGACCTTTGTTTGTAATGCTGATTCCAAGACGGAAATCATCTTCTTCAGCTCTATCAGGGTCCTCATATTCTTCGATAAATCTCTCTTTTTTAGAGAATTTCTTGAGTTTCTTTTCGCCATAGATTGAAAGTAATTCGTTGACAATCACAGCCGCATCTCCCTATTTAAGTTTCAAACCAAAAAATAGCTCAGATTAGTTAACCAAAAATGTGATTTTTATGATAAGTCAAAGTAGAAATTTCCAGAAATAATAACTCAAACCTTGAATGGTGTGAGGATTAGAATCTTGCAGTTTGTGAATCCTTTCGTTTTCTTCCCATTCAAATCTTCCTCTGCTTCAGGATTAACCTAATTATTTCCTTATTTCTTATAATTTTTTGAATCCACTTTATCCTCTTTAGATTTTTCTTCTGTGATATCTTTGGATAGTGGTACTTTAGCAATATGGTTCATAATATGGCTAGTATACAGTTTTCTAAATTATTCATTGTTTTATTCATCTTTGTCAATGACAACTAAATCAAGATAATTATTCATAGCTCCAAACTACACTTCGGAATGCTTATCAAACAATTATTATTATGAAGAAGAAGATATATGTGTTTTAATGTCATCTTCTAGATTTGCTGTACTGCAGTTTAACCCTAATTCTAAGCTCTTTTGAGCAGCTAAAGCGTCAACTATAAACTCATCTCTGTTATCGACGGAATATCCCTTTTTGCTTTTCAGCTAACCTACAATTTAAAAATCCCTAATATCAACTTTATTATTCAAGGCTTCTTTCACTGGATCTTTAAATTCCTTCTCTAACTCTCTCTGCCTTTGCTTCTCTGCTTCTTATTTCTTGTAAGGATTGATGATATTCTCTTCAGTCTACCCGATATTGAAAATCTCTTTCATTTTCTCACGGATCTATTCTTTTTCTGATTTTCTCTCCTGCTTGACATGTGCAACTTCGGTAATTATCGCATCAGCGATTAACTCACTAAACGGCTTATCGAAGAAATCTCCATGGGTGTTCATGATCCTCTGTGAATTATCAATTACTTGAATTTTATTTGCGAACTTTGCTAGCCGCTTAGCATGATCAGTCTCTTCTACTTCCGTCGCTTCTTCAATCTTAAATTCTAAAAAAAGCAATTTCAATTCAACCATCTCAAACGAAATCAATCGCTCATCTAACTAAGAAACTTCAACATTCTTTTAATTTACATTCAAGGAATTTTTGTGCTTTTGTTTTTTCAGCATTTGCAGCTTCTTCTTCAGCACCAATCATCTATTCAATCTATGCACTATCAAATGACTCCTCCTCACTGAATTCTACTTCTTCCTCTTCTTGCTATTGTAAGATGGATTTTTAAGGAGAATGCTAATCATCGCCTTGTTTTTTGATCCGCTTTCGTTATACAATGCGATCTTCATCAATATTCTTATTCTTTCTCTTGCCCATTTTTGATATCTTAATTCTACTCTGCTGGTACTTTGTAATTTTGTTTTATTATTCCTACTCTTAGAATGATTTCTCGCCAACTAACTTCGTCTAATTTTGTCTTTTTCAAGAAAATATTGTAAATTTCTTATTGGGAAGATATTTTCATGACTTGATGCCAAGATATTAAGATAAATCATGCGGGAAAATAAAAAATTAATAGCATAATAAACTGAATTGAAAAGGATACGAAAAGGGAAAAAACATTAGTGGTTGGGAATATCTGACAACAAATAATAATTATTTCTTAAGGAAATAATCTCTTTTCTTGGATTATTTATCACAAAAAGAATCTAACTCTTTAGAAGCGAGAAACCATAACTAAAGTAGACTAAAAATGAACTCAAATGGATAGTATTATGGCATGACAAGATAAATCTAACAAAATGGATAGACTGGATAACAGTCTAAGTACTCAGTTGAACAATTAGATGTAGCTCAATAAGAAAAGGATTCAGATTAGAATCTGCGAGTTTAATAACAAGATTATAGAATGAATCCATTTAGTCTACCAGGCAATAATACAAATGGAAAAATAACTTCTATCAAATAGACAAACCCATAATAAGTCAATAGGCCTTTATCTCCGTAGATGAAGAACAACTAAGCAGCATTTATCTTAGCTAAATAATTGGAATTGTAAAGCTAGCAAGGATAGGTTTAAGCTTAAAAAAAGCAGAATGTTATTTCAGTAAAAAATTCTGTAGAATCGAAGAAGAAAAACAAAAAAGAAACCAAGAACAAGGACTAAAACAACAGTAAAAAAAATAAATAAAATAAATAGTCTATTCCTAATTCTAGAGCAAGAGATTTTACCAGTTAAGAAAATGAGAATCTTCAACTTGCTTTTGCACCAAAGCATATTTATCTAAATCTTGATTTGATATCTTCTGCTTCTAAGAGAAGATCAAACAATCAAGATCATACTTTAAAATCTGGTTTTGTCGATCCGTCTTAACAGTAACTCTAATCAGTAAATTTAGATTGCAAAACTAACTTTAATAGCAACAACCTGGCAATTCAAGTAGATTAGGATATGTGTCATCCAAATTCAACAAAAATGAGTAAAGTTAATTAGGATATTTATGAAAGTTAACGCAAATCAGCATCAACTAGAGCAGCTCATTATGGAAACTACTTCAAGACTGCAAAATTTAATTCTACAGCTAACTCTGGTACTTCAGTATTTTCAAAGGAAAATCAAGATTATGCTAGGAAAGGCAAAGATCTTGCTCTTGAAATAATTAACAAAGAAACAAGCTTTGCATCGGATATTAAGCGAAAAATATCTGAACGTAACACTGCCGGACATGAGCTTCATTCTCAAACTCTCCTCTCGAATACTTTCAAATCTTAATTCTAAAGTCATTCTTCTAGGGCTTATTACAAAGCAATCTAAACTGCCCTCAACTCCTCCCCTAAATTAAGCCTAGCTGAAGGCAATTTCTACAACCAAGAAAACGCTCTCTCTAGAAATACTTTCTGGATAGAGCATACGAAAGCTCACAAGAAACTTCTAGCCGAACATTATTCTGAGGAATAAATGAAAGAATGCTCGTTTTCACCGAAGTTCTTTGCAAACAAAGCTGCGCGGAAATGCTATGTGGCAACGCATAACGATTTTGAATAAGTGAATCAATCTCTTAACCCAGAATTTCATAAGCTAGCTACTGACTCTAAGAGCTCATACACATCGCTGTATGCGTTCAAAAAACAAATGGGGTTTGCTGTGCCTCTTAAATCAGCACATAGTTGAATAGATTACATTTAAAAAGCACTTTTTATTCTTTAAAACAAACATTTTTGGCTACTATTTTCCATTTCTTTTTTTCTTCCAATTTCAAGTTTGAATATTTGTTTTGTGTAATAATTCTATGTCTTCAAACAGGCGACTATTTTTATGAACTTAATTGATTTGTTAGTTATTTCCTGCTGCTTTTGCAAGTTTACAATCTCATGCAAAGCTAAATCAAATGGGATAATAAAAATACACCAAAAAAAGAGAAATTGGCAAAGTAAAGTCAAAAATCTTGTTAATTTTTCACTAAGAACATAAGAACAGACAGTCTACTATTTATTTTATTTAAATTAAATTTTAAACGAATGCTGCAAGTTCAAGAACAGCTACCATTCATAAGAGACAAGTTGATTCTCTTCCCAAATTTGATTTCGAAACATTAAAACAGGATAGTTCTAGTGCCAATTCATTTCTTTATCAGCTCGTTGATGCTTCCATAAATACCTGAAATTCCTCCTGAAATCCCATAGACAAACGTGAAGACGCAAGCAAAGATTATTAGTTTTCCTTATGGAAGTTTATCTACACATTTATGTTTCGAAGAAGGCAATTTATTATCCTGCAAGCAAGTTTCCCTTTCGTGTTCGACAGGATTTGTGTTTTATCTGAGTTTGACATACCCATGGACTTTAATCAAGTAAAGCTACGGGAGAATGTAACTGAGAATCGTACAAAAGACACACCCAAGTAAATTAAAGATTTCATTAATATCTTTAACTAATATCGATAGCGCTGCTTGCAAGGCGAATAATATTACTCTAACGAGTATCTTCAGCCCAATTGTTTTAGCTTTCGATAACTCTTAGGGGTTTGAATCTGATGTAGGTGTTGCTAAATCGATGGCAGTTTTTGGAGCTGCAACGCTGAGCACAATCTCATCGAAGAATTGAGTGATTGTAAAGCAATAGAGCAGGATGCTTGCTAGCAATGATGTTGAGAAAATAATCTGGAGTGCATACTAGTAGTCTCCTACAAATGAAAAGTTATCAAAGATGTTTTCTTTTGTCTTCGCACCGAATCCAAGATATCCAAAGAGTCCTACGATGATTCCTAAAACACAAGACACCACGAGATACCTGTTGAATAAAAGCAATACCTATATCAGTTATGATTATTTTTATTTGAAATATGCTATTTTGTACCTTCTAAGGACATAGTAAAATTAGTATTTTTTATTCATTGAACCTCTGACTTCTGTTAATATCCCATTTACATCAAAAGAGAATGGGAAAATACCAATAACAGCTGGGATATTAGAGATATCGAAGAAAGTTGTTGAGATGGTATCTTTATTCTCAGCCAGAGAAATAATAGAAATTACGATCGTAGATATTATGGAGATGATCAGAGTCAGCAAGGAGAATTAAACTAGCACATTGAGATTCTAGATTTTTGGAATCATCGATAAAGGTAGCAATATGCCCATGACAATCAGTACTTTATTGATAAAAGGGAAATAGGAAATTTTCAAAGAAAAGGGGAATAAATATAAACTCAGATTTACCGATGATGTACTTTTGGTCTTCAAAAATTGGAACAGCCTTTTTGATAAAGACGAGATATCCAACGCATGTCCCAAAGTTGAACAGAGTAATTGTGAGCTTCAGGAGAAGTTCTATTTTAGAAGAAAAAAGAATTCTAGCTGTGGTTTCGATGCTGAGAGAATCATAGAAATATATGTGCTCCAGATAATCGAATATCTTGCACAGCAACGCCCATGAAAAGTAACAAGTTAAGGCTGTAATAATCAGTAGCAAACATCCAAATATTGTTCCACATTAGCTGAAAGCGTAAGGAAGAAATAAAAGGCCACTTCCGATTCCTCCCTTTAGCATTTATGCTGTTGCACTCCAAGAGTTAGCTCCTTGAGATGCTTTTTCAGGTTTAAGTTTTAGGGTTTTATCGGCATCCATTAGAAGACTTTGCTTTTTTTCTTTTAGAAATTAAGATATTATTTGCAATATTATTATGGAAAATGTTTCCAAACAATTGAGGACACACATTCTTTGGATCATGCTTAATCAATTAGATAGTACTACAGTTCATTTGCTCTTCTCATATTTTGCTATTTCCATAGCTAATTTGCTTAGATAGTAATAGAAGGAGTACTAGTACTGCCTATCGTGTGTGCTTCGGAAAATTCTTTGCTATTTTTAGTTGAATGAATGCAACGATTTTAGCTTGATTATCAATCAGTTCATTGGACGCATTTTTTGTAAGGAAGTAAGACGAAATTCTATCCATTAACAAAAATTCTCAACCTAATAATGAAGCAAAAAATTAGACATTCATTAGAACTTATTTTCCTTTGGTCTTTAAGTTCTGTGAAATTAAGAAACCCTTTTGATTTTGAGTTTATTACCGTAGATTTTGAGAGTGATCTATCGAATTGATAGCGGATATTTAGTTTTGTTCTAGGAAAGAAAAAATAAAGGGATGAGATTTGCTTTTAATGATTGGACAGAGATATCAAGGCTATTACTGCACCACAACCAAGTAAATCAGAGAACTCTTGAAAATTTTAAGAAGTGAAATAAATAAAATATGTGTTTTTAATGATTAAGAAGGATAAAATGAATTGGAATTAATGCAAATAAGTCTTTAAAAATCAATGAAAAGAAATTTAAATTCCCTTTGAAGCTAAAGTTGTAATGGAGTAATAAATGAATTATTTTTAAGAAGTTGTAATAACCAGAAACTGCAAAATTACTAGCCCTAATCGAATATTAACAAAGATAAAATAACACAAAAATAGAAGGAACATTGTTAATAAAGCATTTAAGGAACATTATTATTATGAAAATGATTGTATATTTGTTAGTAAAATATGCTTTTCTTGTATCTTTTTTTAATTTATTTTTGATAAACAGGGGTTGGGGTTGGGGTTGGGGTTGGGGTTGGGGTTGGGGTTGGGGTTGGGGGTGGGGTTGGGGGTGGGGTTGTGGTTGGGGGTGGGGTTGGGTG
>Ga0302271_10002719_pt1 | contig 15652 bp, 8 predicted proteins | sample III_Bog_N1_1_FD_198767 | JGI IMG/M metagenome (GOLD analysis project Ga0302271, IMG submission 198767) | Peat permafrost microbial communities from Stordalen Mire near Abisko, Sweden - III_Bog_N1_1 | ecosystem: Environmental > Terrestrial > Soil > Wetlands > Peat | place: Sweden: Abisko... | reverse complement strand
GAGGGATGGTGATCTTCGGTGAGCATCCTCGAGAGTTAATATCTCCAGAAACTGGATTGAACTTTGTTAGCGCTCTTTGTGATGAAAGCTAATTTGAAGGATACGACAAAGCAGAGGATGTCAGGAAGCGATACAATCTGAAATTAGTGTTGAACTCGAATCCTAATGGGAGGAAGAAAGTTGAAAACGGAGATTTCTGCAAGCGAGAAAACAACAATTTCGTAGATATCAACAGGAATTGGGGCAGTCACTGGGAATATGTACAAACACACACACAAATTGAAATTCATTTTAAGTGATTCAACCAATGACTTAGAAAAAAGACGACGGACAATAGACTTCCTCAGGCTCTCATCCATTCAGCGAAGTAGAGACTCAAACACTCAAGGACATTGCTACTGCCTTTTAACCCAATGTCTTCCTCACCATTCACTCAGGCACACTAGGACTCTACACTCCCTACGCCTACTCCAAAGACCAAGGTAATTGAGGGCATTAATGATTGAAAGAAGCAGAGAAACAAAGATAGATATTGAGAGTGTTTATAAATTGTCTCAATGCTTTGGTTAGCTGTGCGAAACGAGAAGGTAATGATCTCAATCGTCGAAGATGTCAACGATAAGTACTGCAAGGAGTGTGGAGTTGGTGCTGCTGGCAAAGAAGTAGGGTATTTATGTCCCGGCACATGTTTGGATTATGTCTACGAGAACTTGAACGCAGATTATTCCTTTGCATTCGAAATCTACTCACCCAACACTGATTTACGACAGTTCCTGTTCCCTTAAGTCAATCTGATATAGGTTAAGTCTAAGAATCTAAGGAGACATACTGAATACAAGAAAGCTTCTACTGCCCAGCCTTAATCTTGCTTCATCTAAACAAGCAGCACCGCTAATGAGTAAGATTTTACTAGTAAAGATTAGAATAATCGGTTGGTTTTTAGATCGATGACTGCATAAACTACTGATGATTTCATGGATGATGACTACTCAAAGTGCTTCTAATACTTCAACCCATCGTCACATGAGGAATACAACTTCGTAGTTGATAACTGGACAAAGGTACGGAAAGAATGAAAATAGCATGAATTAGAAATCAACAAAAAATATCTCTTACTTTATTATCATTTTGTTTGATAATTGTGTCTGTTTGAATAATTTAGGCCATTTTGCATACTCTCGCATCGATTCCAAGCAAGCAAGCCAACTGATTGAAAGGAGACATGGATCTTAGATGCTGATGATGATGCTATCATTAAATCAGCTCTAAATCTTAGTATTCCACTATAATGGTTTATGTTTGCAGTTAGTGTATACTCAACTAGAAATTATCAATGCAGGAATTGCTTGCTGTTATCTTACAACCAAAATAAATAACAAACAGAGAAGAATATTTGTTTTAAAAAACAGCTACATTAAACGAAAAGTCCATTTTTTTTGCAGTTGTTCAGCATTAGCTCTCTTTTGTAGATCTCAATATTGTGATTTTGAAGACACTCTTCCATCATTCAAAGTGATTTGTTTGTCCATTCTTAAATACAGATGCTCGACTCCCAATCAATGTGAGAAATGTAGTCAGTTTCACAGAAAAAGTGTCTGAATAACCATTCAGTATGAGAGTTAATCTCCAAAAGTATCCAAAGCATCTTCTTATTTGAGTCGAAATCTATTATCTACCTTCTTTTTCTTAAATTCGATTTGCATCTGATTCTCGTTTTATCAAGAAATCAAGCAAAACTCATCTTAAGATCACTTAATTATTTAATAAGTGCTGTTTGACTGCTTCTATTGTAACTAGCCCCCAGATTTAGCCATACATAATTAGTCGGTAATTAATTGAAATAGTCTGCATTGGATTAGCTCTAAGTTTGTCAAATCAGATCGAAATAGCCTCATTTTACTTAATATTGTGTAATTATGCTTTTTTAATTACCATGCCGTCACTGCTGTTGAGACAATGATGAATATTATGTGATCAATTGAGTTGTAATTAAGGTCAAATTGCTAGATTTTGATTTCAATACTATTGTGTTGGATAGGTCAAAGAAATATTAAAGAAATAAGCAGAATTAATAAATCACTAACCTGATTTGTTCTTATTTCAATCTTTTCCTTTGAATTTACTGTTTCTGTAGGAATAAAACCAACTTAAAGAGATCCAATCTACTATTATTATAGCCCAGGTGGTTTGGCTTACAATAAAATTCAGAAAGAACCAAAGAAAGAAAGAGAGACCGTTTGAATTAATTGTTTCTAATTTTGAATTTAGCTCTGTTTTATCATAAATTGCATTCTTCTCCTCAAAGATCATCAATAACCCCCATCAATAACTGTTCTTTCCTCGCCGTAGGTAGACAACAACAAAACCAAGGATACATCACTTTCAAATCTATGAAAGCAACCAATGCAAGTCGACAAGAAAGCATCGAAGTTGCTGTGCGCATCCGTCCTCTCAACGCGAGAGAGATGCTCAGCCAGCAAAGTTCGATCTGGACGACAGAACAGTCAAGCACTGTGCTGATACCTTCAGCTAAGTACTCTGAACTCATCGAACTGCGAAAGATACCACCCGGATAAAAGACTCAATACACCTTCAGTATAGCATTCACACATATTTAATTGAATCCAATGACTTGTCATTTCAATCTCCTCACCCTTTGCTTTTGGTTGTTTGGGTATTGTTTAACTTAAACAGACCGTTGCTTCGAAGCTGCTACATCAAATTAAACAATATATGAGCAAGTCGTCTAGAGAATAGCTCTTTCTTCACTGAACGGAATCAATGGGACGATATTCATGTATGGACAAACAGGCAGTGGGAAGACCTTCACGATGATGGGGAATCATCACGATAAGCACCCACACGCTGCTCTAGCCTTTCAGTAGAGCGGTAGTAACAATTCTCATGGATTTGTTATTAACACGAATAACTCAAATATGCGTGGATAATAGGGATAATTATTCTAATAACCAGTAAGATCACCCTTGAGAGGAGGTCATAACAACAGCAGCAGCCTTATCAAGATGCATCAACCAATAACTTAGAATTACCTTGATAAAACAACTAATTCCTATTCTCTAGGGAGTCTACTCAAAGGAGGCAATTAATTTCAAAGGCAACCAGGAAGCAAAGGCACTAGCAGCTCCCCTAATAAGTAAACTAGCACTGCTGGTATTAGTAATATCATCTAAGAACAATACTCTTTTAAGAACAAGAACACTATTAAAACTGCTGGATACCCTCGTGTTTCCTCTGCTGACCCTTATATGCTGCCAGCATCAAACACTCGAGATCTTCCTTTTTCAAATCCTAGTTCATTGCAAAAACCAAACAATTCCATCAACAGTGATTCACATCCAGGCATTCTAGAGCTGTCTCTTTAGGACATCTTCCGCTCCATGTCACAAGTATATTTCAAAGATTGATGCTTATGTGCTTGCTTTCTTTTGTGAAATCGCTTTGAGTGAACATTCTTTTAATATTAGGCTCCTGAGCGACAGTACTTACTACGATGTTCATACATTGAAATCTACACCGATTTCGTGTATGATCTGTTGTAACAGCGTGAAAAATTAGCAGAAACATTGTAAATAGGAGAAGATCAAAGTGTAATAATTATTTTACAAAACAGTATTTATCCTTTCACAGTTTAGAAACTGTATTGTAATTGCTTGCTGTTGAATCCACACAGAAAGAGTTCTTCGTGAAAGGCGCTGTGGAAGTAATGGTCGATTCAATCGGTCAGATCTTGCAACTTCTCAGCCATGGAGAATCTAATAGACACTACGCATCCACTGCGATGAACCACATATCTTCTCGTTCTCACACCATTTTCAGATTGGTAAGATTCCGCGAAGAAGAATAACAAAATTACAAGAGCTTATGCACTAATTTGAATTAATAATCTGTCTTTTGAAAGTACGTGCGATCGATGCCGAGAGACTTCGGTGCAGGCAGCGAGGGCATAACTGAGTCAGTGCTGAATTTCGTGGATTTAGCTGGGAGCGAGAAAATCAGCATCCATTAGAGTTCAGGTTTAAGCAGCGAGGCAATTAGCAGCTCCAAAGAACGATAAATTGAAAGCAAAACGATCAACAAAAGTCTCTTCTTCTTGACTTAAGTCATTAGCTTAAAAAGTGCAGGCAAGCAAGAACAGTTCATTCCTTATCGAAACAGTCCACTGACGAAGATCTTGCGCTCATCCTTGGGAGGGAACAGTCGCACTGGGATAATCCTCTGTTTGAATCCGTGTGTGGAGTAATTAGATCAGAGCATGAGCACACTGCGATTCGGCATGCATGCAAATCACATTTAGAACACAGTCTCTCAGAACTACATATTATTAAGAGACACCACTGCTTTGAACAAACTAGTCAACGACTACTAAGCGAGGATCCAGCTGTTAGAGGATGAGACCAATCACACAAGGGATAAATCCAATAATCTGCTCAAAATGATTTAGTCTTTGATTTAGTAGAAGAACACACTAGAAATGTAACTGCTGCATGTGGGAAGATCCCCACTGCAGAATCTACGGAATAACCATCATCACTTGAGCAATGCCTCTGCTTCAATAAGCAATGACTATGACTGGTGGGAAGATTACATTCACATCAACAACGTCGGTATAATCAAGGTAACCAAATATTATTAATTTCAGCCCTTGTATTGATGTATTGTATTCTAGGTAAATAGAAAGACAAACAATAACAAACATCTTACAACAGAAGCTGCCATCAAAGCAACTACCATTCAAGATCTTCAGTAATAGCCACTCTAAAATAGAGCCCAAGAAGATAAGACAAGCCAATTGGTCTTGGAATCGGAGAATCTAAAAAAGGAGAATATTCTGCTAATGGAAGAGTTGCTCCGTTACAAGAGCAGCACCCTTGAGAGACTCCTTTAAATGAATTAAGCTTAACTTAAAGAAATGAAGAGCAATGCTGAACGACTGCTAGCAAATATTCGAAGCATTTCCAGCAAATCCTTTGTCAGTGGGCAACAACACAATAAGCAAATACTCCAAGAAGCATCATGCTAATTAAAAAACTACTAACAACAACAAAAGTAACAGTTCATTTAGTAGCAAGCTTCCCTTCAATCTGAGAACATCTCATACACAACTATTGAGATGCCATAAAAATAGCTATTACAATAACAATAACGACAAATCTAAGCAGAAGAGCTCGAGAAGCAGCTTTGTTTGTTTTAAAAAGTGGACTCTCCTAGAGAAACCATCACAAATGGCTCTGACAGACACAGCAGCTAACCAGAGTCATTGTTGATTTAAGTTTCACAAGCAGCAGCATAACAATAGCCACAGAGAAGTTCCATTCTATCATAGCTTAATATCGATCAAAACACCCATCATCTCTACTAGGAGCAGCCTCCGACTTCTTAGTAGCAACTTCTTCATTAGAAATCTCAAACTAATCTCGTGAACATTTGTTCTAATTTCCTTGAAAATGCAAAGTTAACTAATTCCTTGATTGCCAAAAGCTCTGAGAACAATTCACTTAACAATAGTCAGAATAGCTGTGTTTAAGTAATAATTTCTAACAATGATAATTCCAACAATCGAAATAGCAATGGCATCATTTCAGCCAATCACAATGACAATAATAACAACGAGACTAGTCACCTTGATTCTTCTGCTTCTCAGACAACTACATTCAACAATTAAAAGCCTTCCAATTCTTAGAATCCTCAATTCAATTTGCCAACAACTGCAACACATGCTATTTCCACTTCTTAATTTCAAAGCTAACTCGCCTCAGAAGCACTGTTCAACAGACTAACAGAAGGAAGAGCCAAACAATTCAGCTGCAATTCAGTAACTTAAGACACTAGTAAAGCTTTTTAAGTAGCACCCACTAACTATGCTGTAGATATTCAGCATATTTCCAATACCAGCAAATTATCTTCGATCCCAACTAGAACTGCTTCAGTTCCATATTTCTAGCCTCTAGATAGCACACAGAACACAATTCCAACATCAACTGCAGTTCCGTCTATTGCAGCTACAACAACAATAACAGTACCTTCAAGTAATAAGCATCAGCATCAAACTGCGATGAAATCTTTCTTTGAATCAAGATCCCTAACCACTTAGATGAGCCAATTCTTCAACACAGATTCCAGGACTCCTCTTCGCCATCACCATTATCCCAGTCAACTCTAATTTTTATCCTCCAAAGACAATTCCACCTTAGACATTCACCACACCGCTTCTGGCACAAGCATCTCCAACTAGTAGTAACCTCTAATTAATCAATACAAAAGTCTTTAAATTGACACGAACTTAGATCACAGCTGCAATGTAGGCTACAACTAAACATAAATAACTCCAACTGCTAGTTGCTCTTCTACAAGCAAAGCATTCCTCAAACCGCCTGTGCGATCAAGCTCTTAGGGCTCTCGCTTGAATTCCTTTAAAGTCAATGACATCAACACCTAGGCATCAGCTCTACAATAGGACTTCTAAGAACCAGAATCAGGCAGTGCATCGAAATATCCAATATTTGTTAATAAAACTAGCTCATCAAAAGATCTTTTGCTTCACAGCAAAGCAATAATATAAGCAGTGCATCAACCCAGATTCAAAGACAAATGCTATGATAAAGAGAACTTCCATGGATTCAAGCTATCTATCCCTGCTCAGAATGCAAGCGAATCTACTATCTTTGGACTCTCTTCGAAGAACACTATCCCTTTGAGACAAAGCAATAGAATTTCCTGTAAAGATAATCAGCAACAGCAACAGGTACAACCACTGCGTCAAAACCATAACCTCTAATCATCGATTTGCTCACAGCTGAGTCTTTCTAAGAATTCATCGTTGCGAGATATTCAAATTGGTAAGTTCCAAATGAGTGCTGCTAGCCATCTGAACATCAGCAGCTCTTCGTCTTCGCTGACTCCAAAATCAACCTTCAAACAAACGATATCAAAATATTCTCAGCAAAATTGATTTAGAGAGAAATCATAAACAACATGCTTCGTCAATCGCAGCAAATAATTAATATCAGAGCATTGCTTATTTTGTGTTCTTTTTATTTGTAAAACAAATAACAATTTGCTAGAATATTTTATATTTTTATTCTTGCATATGTACATTGAGTTAATGAAGATTTTAATAATCTTCAAGCTGTTGCGAGAGAAAGCTGGCATTATGAGTGATTGTTTGCTCTCTGACTCATAAGCAATCGAATCTGTTCATTAAAACCTTCATCCGTCTATGAAATGCATCCAACTCTTTTGACTTGAGTGTTCTAAGATTAGAGGTGTATCCTTTAAATTCTTGGAATTTCCTAGATAAATGAATAAAACCTAAGAAAAAAACAATATCACTTCATTTAATTATTCTAAGGACAAAACATTTAATAAATTTTATTCACCAAAAATAATAAAGGATTCTCAAGTATTGCAGCATCAGCCAAGAAGACAAATAGATTAATATATTAGAATATCTTCTCATATGGAGTATCTCAATTAAGACTTAACAGAAGTAATCTACTTGATATATTGAGGAAGAGAGAGAGAGGGTGCTAATAACTTATCAAGCAAGCGAAGAACCAAATAGAAGAAAGGAAATACAAATAATAATTTATTAATTAAATAATTGGGTTTTATTTAAGGAGATCAGTTGAGCCACGGACACCCTGAGAAGAAGAAGCTTATTGATTGAAAATATATTGTTGGGATTACACGCTCAAAAGGAATAAAACAAGCAGAAACAAAGAAAAACAAGAAAAAGAACCACAGTAAAACAAGAACAGTTAAGCTACCACAGAGAAAAAGAAGAGCAATATCAAATAGCGCATATACACACTGAGATATTTGTTCATTTAGACTCTAGCATATTCAGATCAGACACTCGATTTTAAACCAATAACACGCTCACTCACCTACACTCACAAAGTATGATCGATTCTTAGAGCTCAGAAGTCCATGAGAATGCCAAGCTGTCTTCTTAGAATTCTGGACAGGCGCAAAGCAACAATGGAAGCAACAACAACAACGCTGCTGCTCCTTTCAGCTCCAACACCAAGCGCTAAAACTCTTAAACCTCTCTTGAAGGGCCTTAGAACCAATCCAGACGATTCTCCCTGTTCTCCAAGAGTTCCTTCGCAACTTCTTCTAGCTTCTTATTTAGAACAAGTGCCTTCCATACCAAGAACAACAAGAGTGTCCCTAAGGTAGATATATGCAATATCTTCAAGAAAAAGGCATACTTGTACCTCGATGAGGCCCTAGCGAATACCTTTGATGACCTACTCGACAAAGGATACACGATAGTCAACACAAAAAAAGAAGAAAGGGACATCCTCAAAGAGCAAGAAGAAGCTATGAGACAAGAGGCCCAACTGCTTGAAAAGGAAATAGTCCCCTTGATAAATGTCTCCACTAAATTGCAAGAGTAGATCATCTACCAGACCCAGACTACTGAGAAGTACTCTAGTGAAATCGATGCCTTACGCAGGGAGCTCGACAGTCTGCACGATTTGATTGAAAAACGAAGCGAAGAAGTTCAGACAAACCACGACGATCTCACAAATGCGATAAAACAATCCGAACTAATGAACAACGAAATCAGAGCGTAGATTAATATCAACAAAGCAAACCATAGGCAGCTTACAAATCAGCTGGAGAAAGCAAGGAAGTCCAAAGAACAAGAACAGCATGCACTGACTACCCAGCTCAACGAACTCAAGAAGACCTATGAAGAGAAGAAGCTAGGATAAGCAGATAAGCTCCGTAAGATGGAAAATAAGTCCAAAATGTATCTCGGAATACTCAAGCACTGAATATGTTGATATTTTTATATTTGTGCCTGGGAAGATTTTGAAGGCATTGTTGAATGTATTATTATGCTTCTGAATTACTCTAAAAGGCATATTGTGAATAGTAAAAAGAAAAATATATAAACTAATATCAAATCAAAAAATAGAGAATGTTTGTGTGTGCGAGTGACTGCTTCAGTCGAAGAGGAATCGCTTGGCTCCAATATCAACTCCACAGTTCGAGCATATGTGCTAGGCATCTTTACAATCATCAACAGCACATGGGATAAGGCAGCAACCCAGCCATAACCCACATAGCCCAATGATGAATCCTGCAAGATAAGTGCCTTATCCGTTTTTGAATATCACTTTCGAGTTAACTGTTTGCTTGCAGAAGTCGCAGTAAAACTGTTCTGGCAACCTAGAAGATGGAATCTTTAGAGATCCTTGCCGAAGATTACCAGGAGCAACCATAGGATTCGGAGCAGCTATTTAGTGCCATTAGCCTTAATAAGCGATTTAATTAGGGTTATTAATGTTATTTGCATTGTTCATAGCAGGGAGCTGCACCATGTATTGAGAAGGAGGATACTGCTGTTAAGGTTAAGTTGATTAAATGTAAGCTGGAGGAGAGTAGATTTATTGAACTGGCTGAGAGATGGGTTATAATAAAACTTATTACTATTGTGATTGTTGATATTGGTTTTGAAGTTATTAGGGTGGTTAACTAAGAACTTGGTTTGTTGGTTAATGATAAGGCCATAGTTCTTAAGGTTATTATTGGTTTTATTAGATGATAGGCTAACCTCTTGGTGCATCATCAATGCTACCATTGAGTCTGACATAAGGTTGAGTATTTGCTGAGTTCATCTTACTCTATTAGTTTAGTAACTATGTTGAAATCCTTTAGGATGATTAATATTGTAATATTAAGTAATATTTTGTGAATTTTGTTGTTATGCTGGATTGGGAGAACAGTTGCTGGGTGTATAAAATAAGAAAAATGTAATAGAAAGCTAAACTCCAAGCTGAAACTAGAAAAGAAGTACACAATAGAAGAGATCAACTTTTCAAAGTTTGAATTAGCTTTCATAAGGCATCTTTATTCTGTTCCTTCCCACTTGCGAGTTTTATGTCTCTCTTAATCGGAATTGATCCACAGCTTTACTTATCTTTCCTTGTCTCTTACTTTATGCAATTAGTATTTATGCCTTATTAAAAAAGATTACCTATTATCCCACATAAGGTATTACCTTGTTATTCAAAAAAATTTGACTACTAAGATAAATCGCCCTTCTTTTTTAGCGAAAATTATTTTATTTACTACTTTTGCCTTATTTCCTGTTTTATGAGTAGTATAGTATCTAAAACAATTTATGCATGTGAATGTGCGATTAACTCACAGGACTTGCCAACCCTAAAGAAAATACTTATTTAGAAAGATGTGTTCATTTGAAATTAAATGCTTTTTCAGACCCATGCACTTTTCTTTCTGGTATTTTCCTTAAGCAATCGATAAATTAGCCCACTCGCAAAGATAAACCTTTTTCATCAAACAAAGATTAATAAACTCAAGGAAATATATCTAAATAAACAGCACTATTTTACAATATGTTTGCTTTCTCTTGTATCGGCTTCAGATCCTTAGTTTAGTCTGCTCGCTCTGGTATTGTTTATCGCTATAAGGCACAGCGATCAGTCTTCGATAAAACCAGCTATGTTGATGACTATGTTCCAAGACCTAATAAATTCCATGCTTCTCGTAAGCCAAAATAGCTCAAATGGGATGATCCTAATTACTCATGGCCTCCAGTGTATCCTCGTCCAACTAAGCTCCAAGGAGATGCATTGATCAATGACATCGAGAGGAGAGAGAAGCTTGCGATTGAACGAACTCGTGAATTTTAAATCCCTGATTTCCGAGCTGGAGACATTATTCAGTTCCATTTCCTCAAATCGATCTCAGAAGGATATGGCAACACCCTAACTGGCATGTGCACGGCTAGATATAAAAACAATTCCCTGATGGCAGGATTCGATGTGGTGTTTAGATTCTGCGGGGCGGAAGTATTCATGCATGTGAAGTAGAATTCTCCTTTGCTGACTTCAGTGAAAGTCATCGATAAGAGTTATGGCAAGCTAAGATAGAAACTGAACTACATGTGGGATGATCGCACTAATTCCGAGCAAGATCTCCGCAAGGCTATTGTCAAAGGAAGTGGCAGATCAGGAAAAAGAAACGATGTCTACATGGAGCGCAGAACAATCGAAAAATCACACAAGAATGTCTTGGATGTTTCAGAAGATCCACTTCTCAATTGAGCGAAATAATGATAATAAACAAATCCCCACTAGAGACAACAAGCATACTGAGAAACGGAAGAGTTTGTTTGTATCTAAAACACAATAAATGGGTTTTCTAATTATTTTCTTGGTTAGTTTATTGCACTTGCTGTTTTGCTTGTATTTAACATTTGAAATAACAGTTGTAGTAATTCTTGTTGTGCTCAGCGGCATCATGAAATATTCTTGGCTATTAAGGGTGTTTTCATCTGATAATTTGAAGAGAAGAGAAAGGATTGTTTTTTTCTTTACATAATAAAACCCAAAAATAGCTAAAAATCATGAGAATTTCAATGATGTCTTTTGAGAAAACAGTTGTGTTATCCTCATTAAAGAAATCTCTTATTTCTCTCTGCCCTCATCGCATCCTTTTTGCTTTGCTAGCGTTAAATCTTGAAATAGTCTGCTTCAAATGATGTAGGAATAGTTAATCAATTTATACAAATTATAAGAGACAACTTCGAGAGAGAGACGCAAGCACTTTTAAAATAGTATTTGTATTATTTGATTTGCGCCTTTTAAAACTATCCGCAAGCACACAGCCATTCAAAGCAGAATTTCAGCGCCTTGAGATTCTAATATTCAAGGAATAAAAGATTAAAAGAACAAGAAAACTCTAAAAGGCGAAAGTCAAATCAATAGAAACTCAATAGAAAAACAAAAACAAAAGATTCGAAATACCAAGAGGATGGCTTATCGGCTGCATGTGGAGAAACAGAGCGTCAGTCTTGAAGTCGATATGAAGACCAGGACTATCAAGGGAGTCACTAAACTGCTGCTGACCATAGTAGAAGGATTTGAGAACAACGAAAATGCTGCTGGATCTGCTGAACCCAAATAGAAGAATCCTGAATAGACGAATGATAACTAAACTGATCAAAACAACTAGAATAAGCCAGAAGACGAAGAGAAAAAAGAAGAAGACATGGACTAGCAGCAATAGCACTAACAACACTAACAGCAAATACAGCAATAGCAATTGCCTGAATCAATGATGCTTCACTTACACGCTTAGTAGTTATCAGTTACTGCGATTGGATTCAGTCATCTCCAAGGAGATAACATCATCAACCTCCAAGAGTACTACTACATGGGAGTGGACTAATAAAATAGCATTCTAAGTGGGATGCTAAGTGTCCCATCTTCTTTAGACAGCTACATGATGTATCACCGCAAATGCTACGAATACAAAGACATCTCTGGGATTCAACTCATTTTCTCAGTTAATCAAGATTGCATGTAGCAAGCTATTGACAGATAGTAGCAAGACGACTCAACCATTGATAGCTTGCAATACAGTGGTATGGTTACAATTGAATATACAATCATCGATCCTATCGCTGGAATCAGATTCTTATCCAACACAAGATACTCCAACACATAACATTCTGAATTCGATGACATCCATACTGAGCATATGCGTGAGACAGTTCTTGTGACGGAGTATTTCCCAAGGAGTGGCTAGTTTTGGCTGCCTTGCTTAGATCGAGAAGTGTTTCTAAGTGAATTATGTGTGAGTACTCGTTCTGATCCAATTACGATTAAACATACGAAAACTGAGCATGATTATTTAGCTCTTTGCTCTGGAGATCTCACTGAACATTTAATTGATGAGCAAGGACTAGTTATGTTTAAATATTCCATCAATAAGAAGATCAAAGCTGATCATGTTGGGATTGCACTGGGAAGATTCAAGACTATGCTCTCAAAGAATACTTCCTAATAAGTGCTGGTTGCCTGCAGTCTTGGCGTGGATGCTTCACGACTTGATTTAGCTTTGATCACAACTGATGCAGTGCTCAAAGCGATCTCACAATAGTAACTCCAGGATCTATCGGAGTATTTGAATGTCTATAAATTACTATTCATCCCAAATCTTTCTCCCTTATCGTCAAGTTCAGTGAATGTCTTCAGATAAGATGATAGCCATGTGACTCCATTTAACAGCCATAAACTGATCGCTAACTCAGCATTTAACTACTAGGAAACGATAGTAAGCAACTTCAACCCCTCTATTGACAGCTTGCCTTCATCATTCTACAAATTAGGCTTCATCGATGAGCACTATCTCCCTCCGACTGTCTCATAAACGCATAACGAATAAACCGTCCGTGCATTGAATTTCTTCAAAGTCATGAACTTCTCAATATGTCAACAGAAAGTAGCCATTTCATCTAGATATCATGTGGATTTCTGGATACTTCTTGGGATTGCTGGGTTCATGACAGATCTCTATCACAAGCAGCTTCTCAGCGATGTATGGATACAAATTAATTCATGAGTTCTACTAATATGTACTCTCTTTTTTGTTTGTTTTTCAAGAAAGAAAATGCTTTTGAGTTCCGTTTGTTGATGGCTAAATAATTTGAGAGATTGAGTTACCTAGTAGAGCAAGGTGAAGAGCTATCTGCGCTGTCAACGAACGATGAGTTATGTGTAGGATTCGAGAAGTTCGTGGATGAAGTATTTATCTTGAAGGCGAGATTAATCTTCCATGTCTTAGCTACAAGATGCAATTCCAAAGGCAGTGAGTTTGTAAGCTCGGTGCTGGATAGCGTTGAAAAGGGACAGAAAATAACCACGGAATAGCTGTTTAGAATCATTAATCGCAAGCACTCCATCAAGGACTAGCATTTCAAGAGACAATTCATTGAATGCACAGGAATCCCTCATTTCGCGTTTAAATACGAAGATTCCCGAAAAGAGAATAAAGTAATCACTTTTCAGATATCTTTAGGTTGATTGTTTTTGAATTCCTCTTAGATTTCAGTGGAGGTGACATAATCAGCACTGCAAGAGGAGTACTTCCGTTACCACAATTATGTCCGAAACGAGCTAGAGAAAAAAAATAATATCCATTCTGCTGCGATGAAATTGCTAGAAAGTGAAAGCATCTGCGACGATATCAATGGCGAGAACGATGAGAAACTAGAAGACAAATAGCCCAGTCCATCTGCTAATCTTGGGTATGATGATGGGAATTATTACAAGAAAAACAAGATATCCAAGGAGAATCTCGGGAATGGTCGTTTAATCGTCCCGTAGATTCTGAAATCCTCTCGATTCTTCCAAGGAAAGCTGGAACTTATTGTCACTGAAGTCAGAGACAAGGACTAACAGAATACTTCAGCTAACAAAGATGATGAATTAAGAGTGCTTGCGTTAGATAAAAACTACAAATTCACGAGAGATGTCGCATATCGATCAGAGACAAGGAAAAACAACGGCAAGAAGAAAGACGATGATGACGATAACAACGCAGCGAGCAATGCCAACAACGACAGCAAAAAGAAACCGTACGGGTAGAAGAAGCTGCTAGATGAGCTCGAGAAAGTCTGGATTAAAATAGATCCCTTGAAAAAATACTTTCTGTCACTCGATTTCCCTAAGTAGAATCTACATTCTTTGCTGACTCAGCTGATGAAGGATAAGAAGAATCGGTATAAATACATATCGGTGACACTCTTTCTCTTGAGATAGCTGCGTAACAAAGACTACGGGAATGACTCGTACGATGTAGCGAAGAATCTGAAGATAATTGTCTAAAAAGACGAGTTAGAGACTGAGTTGCAAGTGGAAATTCTAGATGTGATCATGCGAAATTCATAAAAAAGTAAGAGAGCACAGCAAGAAGCCATGAGTCTGCTGGAGGATCTACTCAAAAAACATGTCATCTCAGCTGATAAATCGTTGCTACCGAATAACTTCGAGAGCAATAAGAAAGTGCAAGTACTCATGACTATCATCAGAGGGCTATCTGCTTACCATTCCAAGAACGAAGAAGCAGAAAGAGTCAACAAAAATAGCAATAATGCTAATAACAGTAATAGTAATAGTAATGACAATAACTAAAGTAATGGTGGCTAGCAGATGCCATAATAATAAATGCAGCATCCACCTGAGAATTCAGTGAGATATTTGCTGAAACTATTACGAGAGAATGATAATTCCATCAATCGGTATGATGACTCACAGTATCGCTCTAATCTAATCGGATCCTTGCTTCTCACAAATCATCCTTAGTTCACAAAGAGGATCCTTAACGAAGTGCTCAGGTAACAACCAAACACATGAACTATGGTCATCCAAAAACAACAGTTTGATATCAATCTAACTTTCATATTAATGTGTTTCGTAGATGTCTGGAGCAGGAATACGTAGAAGGATCGTTTAATGGCGTTGTCTTGAAAGCACTGATGATCAACTACACTAGCTTTCTTAGAAACAATGATCTCCATGACTTTGGTTCTTCTTAGAGAGTCAAAGAGCTCGCAATAACGGATGAGTCAGATGAGAGTTCTGAGCAGTTGTTAAGATAAATACACTTGCAGTTGGCTCACTTCAAGAAGCTGAACAATCAATCTCACATGAAGACTATCTAGCTCTATGACAGGTTCTTGAAGATCCAATAAGAAAACAAGCAATACATGCCGCATCAGTTATTCATGCATCTCATTAAGGAAGTAGAAACAGCGAGGACTTAATTCAGCTCGTCTCAGGATTATCTCAACTATCTTGCAGTCATC
>Ga0302271_10002718_pt1 | contig 15658 bp, 9 predicted proteins | sample III_Bog_N1_1_FD_198767 | JGI IMG/M metagenome (GOLD analysis project Ga0302271, IMG submission 198767) | Peat permafrost microbial communities from Stordalen Mire near Abisko, Sweden - III_Bog_N1_1 | ecosystem: Environmental > Terrestrial > Soil > Wetlands > Peat | place: Sweden: Abisko... | reverse complement strand
TGGTTTGAATCTGGCCGCTTGGAAATAGCAATCAGATAAATAAACAATCAATAGAACTTTATCTGCTTATTCATTGAATCATTGCCATCGCATTGGATAGAAATATCTATCAAATGGATGCGTTCAGATATTTAGATTAAATCACAACAACTTCGCAAATAATTATTCACAGCCTTCTCTCATAGGAAACTTCGCAACTGTTGGTACTCCACTTTAGATACTTTGGATGCCTAAGTTTTCAGGAGACAATAGTGAAACCCAAGATAGTGATGTAGTTGCTGTTCTATCTTCAGATGGAGCAATTTATTTCTACAGATATCCTTTTGATTCTAATATTCCTGTTTCTTTTGAAAAATCTCAGTAAATTCAACCAATTCTGACTGTTCGTATTGACGACTAAGTAATCCTATCTTGCTTTGATTGGCTGAACAATCTGGAATGCGACTAAATCATTGCAGGAGATCAAATAGGGAATATCTATTTTATTGAAATTTCAGATTCCTTCAAATCGTTTAGGATTTCTTAGTTTTACAATAATGCTCACAGGAGTTGTGTAACCGATATTAAATTCTACAAATAAGCAAAATAATAAGAGTAAATTCTATTTGCTTCAAGTGGCTAAGATGGGATTATCAAAGTATATGATGCTCTTGGTTCTCATTTTCCTCTACTTCGTTACGAATCTTGCCTTGTAAGTAGCACATTCTTAACTTATTCAATATCTTATTTGTAAAAATAGAAAGGCGTGAAGAGTATAGAATGGGATATTGGAGGTAAATACATCTTAGTGAATAGAGACAAGTAATCTTTCTCTTAGATCATTGTGGCTTTGTTTTCATTCAATATTTCGAAATAAATGCAACTCAATCCATTCATAGAAGCTAGACAAAATTGGAGACAAAATTCATATCAAGTAGTCTCTGTAAGATATTTGATTTCCTCAATATTCATGAATTATTCCACACTCCTAATTACTCTTTTTATTGCTTAGAACTCCTGCACTGGTATGCACTCTCAATATGTTTTCAACGCAAATGAGAGTGGACTCATTTATGGAAATTATGCCGAATAAAACAGAAAGGCTGCAGTGAAATAGAAAAAGAATTTTTTTAAAGAATCTTTTGGATTTGAAGTCAGCACAGGAACTTTTTCTAAATCGATTAGAGAATATATGTTAGCTTTTAATTATCAAAATACTGAGCCATAGAATAAGCAAGATAAAAAGAAATAGGCGAAACTTGAACATAATTTAGATATTGAAGAAGAAACCAATTCAAATAAACCAAGGAGAAAATGCAAAAAGGCATCTAAAATTGAATTCACCGTAAGTTTATTTAGCAAAAACTAAAAATATCACTAATAATCTTTTGATTTTGCCTTGTCTGTAATTGTAGGAAATAGACAACAGAGGTTATGTGTCTTCGATGGATTTGTCAAAAGGCAGCATTGCACGTTTAGGGATTAAAACCAAGGATAATGACTAAGCAACAGTTTTACTCGAATCTTTCCTAGCTCATGGAAATCTTGGAGGGTTTCTTCATATCACTAAGATATTCTCTTGAGATTTCTCAAAAATATTTCAAATTATTTTGACTTTTTATTGTAAAAATCTAAATCTGTTTCTTTATGTCTTTCAACCAAATTGAATTACATATTAAAATTATTGATTTTTATCAGACTTTTTGGAATAATTCATAATACCAACAAGGAAGAATCAGCTTTTAAAATGGATTCAGTTTCAAATAGTCAAATGCGGTTGGATCCAATTTCTGAAGAAACAATGCAAGATGGTTCATCAGAAAATAATAATACACAACAACACTCTGAGGATAAGGAAGCACCATAAATACCATTCTCTGTGGATATCATCTTATAGCCATAGTCGCAAGAAACATAAGCTATTAAATCCATATAAAATAGAACCTTAAATCAAATCGGAGCTGATATTAAGAATCTTTTCTAGAAAATAATTGGATAAAATAGCTATCCTTCAGTGAGAATCAAGGGAAATAAAATCCAAATTACATCGTTCTATGTGCCGTAAGTTCATCTTTGACTTATTCTGATTTTAAAACTAATATTTTGCTTTGCATTTTGTAACACACTAAAAGATTCAATTCGAGTTTTAAATATGTTGCTGAGATAACAATCGACTGGACGCAATAATCCATATCAATGTGCTACTGGCTATGTAAAGACAATGGATAAGCTTTCTGTATTACCTCTGAAGCTCAGCGAATTCTCATTTCTAAAAGTCTCAATTTGATTAATCAAACTTTCAATTCTGGGTTTTTCTCTATTGATCTTTCAGGAAGCGTAAGCACAATTCTTCTTTTATTTTGTTTGAGTCACATATCAAATTCAGCTCTAATTTTTTCTTTAATTTGTTTTAAAGATTTAATTGAAAAAGAGCACATTATTATCTCCTTTAAAATTCTAAGAATTCACATGTAATTTCTATGAATGCGAGAATCCGAATGAATATCTCAGAAATCATGGCAGTAATACTCCTAACTAATCTAAAACTAAGAATAAATTACTAGAGTATATCCAAACTAATCTTGTAGGTTAAGTTAAGTAACTTTAGGTGACAACTGCAGTTATTTTGTTCATGTGTGATGAGCTTTAAGGAGAGTACTTTGATATTTTATAAGACTAAGGAATCATAGGAAACTACGATGCGTACTAGAGGCTTTTGAATAGAAAGAAGGATCTTTTTGATTTAGTTTACTCGAATTAGCTATTCTAAAAAAGTGTCAATAACATTGAGATATTTAAATAAACTTATCGAGAGCCTGAACCAACGTTGAGTTCCAAGATATTCTAGGAAATTCAAGTCGAGTAAATAAAATATTTACAAATGGAAAATAATTGCATTTTATTCTAAATCAAATGATTTTGCCTTTGTATGAAAAAACAGGGAAGTCAATAATCATGCATAAACTGGGTCTGGAGGATTCGGAGAAATATAAATGGCAAGCGTTAAATGTAAATTTACTAATTACCTTTGACTTTTCATGCTTTGTTTGATGATTGCCTTGCTATTTAAATTGCATGTAGATGTCGGAAAAGTCAAAGGGAACAATATTAGTGATATTCACAAGAAAAGAGATGAAAAAGTATTTTTTCAAAAAATATTTGCAATTAAGAAGAATAGTGCTGCGAGCAAACTGAAAAAGAGTCAAGCTGACAGAAATAGGGTCACACACGAGTTGGAAATATTGTAAGAATTATTTATGATTGTATTTTTGACATAATTGAACTAATTTAGCACAATTATTGGTTTGTTGTTGTTTCTTTCCACAGGAAGCTGCTGCAAGATTTAGAATTCCCACACATTGCAAGATACTTTTACTCTTTGCAAGACGATTACAAGGAATTTCTGTTTATTGATTTTTACCAATTCAAAGATCTCAATTCGTTCATTAGCAATTTCTCCAAGACATTTTCTCTTCATTCTAAAATCAATTTCATGCTGTAATTCTCCCTTGGACTTAAGTTCCTGAATGACAGAGGGTTCTATCATCTTGATATCAAACCGTCGAATCTTCTTGTAACGAGATTCTTTTTTTAGGAAGTTCAATAAAACATTGATAATTGAGTGATTATTTTTTTGTAGATTGGAAAAGATTATGTTCTAAAGATAGCAGATTTTGGTGAGAGCTTTCATTCAGATGCGTTGGAGGATAAATTCAATTGTAATTGGGACTAACACTTTAAAGAAGTTAATGAAGATCATTTGCAGTCATTTTGGAGAGAAAAACATAAAGTGAAACAAACTGAAAAACAAATCAATGATTCATCAAATAAAATAAAGTATAAACCAGCTAGAACAATACCTTTTTGTCCTCCTGAGTGTCTCAGTGAGGAGTTGAAAATCAGCTTCTAAAGTGATATTTTCTCATTAGGAGTCATGCTGTCAGATATTCTATTTGATACGTATCCATTTACGTTCTTGAAATCACGACCTGAATTACTTGAAAGATAATTTATTAATTAATCTTGGGAAGCATTCCTTCCTGAAGAATACGTTGTTGGAGAGAAAGGACCAAAGGTTGTTATACAAGCATTACTTCATTTAGCTCTTTCTTGCTTAAAGCCAAGTATCTTACTACCTAAACGAAAACAAGAGTCAGCTTCAGAAGGAAATTACATTTGTAAGATATTATTAATGGTAAAAGTTTTTGTTTTTAATAGTTTTTTTGTTTTGATTAGTGGACAGACCTTCTATTGATAAGATAATTGAAGTGCTTTCTTTATGTAAAGAATACTTATTTGCACATTACAGTCTATCAATCCCTCAGATACTATGAAGAATAAATTAGATAAGATTGTTCAAAATAAGTAGTTTCTTTAAATGAATATGAGACAATCTTATCATCATTAAACCACTATTTATTTGTTTTTTCTTTGAAAGATGTATTTATCAGTTAATTCATTTTAAACTGAAAAAAATAAATATATAAATGCAATGAGTTCAAGTAGTCTTTATCAGAACAAAATGTCTTTATGATTCTATTATTTTGAGCATATTCTTTTCATTTGTTATCCTGCTCACTTAACCTTGCATCTGGGCTTGTGTGATCACTACTACTAATATTGTTGCCGTTAGCTAGATTATTAGTACTATTTTTTTAGTTATTTCTGTCTTCTTCTTCCTCTCCATATTCATCAGTGACTTACTTTGTCAGACTTTTAGAAATTTATTTATGGTTTTCTTCTTCATCAAGATCACCATTAGAAACAACAACATTTCGACTCTAATCCATCTTTAATGAACTTCTCTTGCCATTTTCAGTTGATTTTACTGATTCAGTAGGGAATGGATTTTCACAGATAAATTTAAAAAGTTTCTTGAGGATTTTACGAATTCCAATGTCAAGATCCTCTTCGAGTATGGAGCAGCGAGCACACTTTTTGCAACTTGAGCAGACCATTTAACTGAAACTTCTGTTTTAGCTGAATTAAGTCATGTCAATTAGCATGCAATAGATTTCTTTCACACGAGGTTTAATCTGGTTATCATATTCAAAGTAATAGTTAAAATAAGAAGAAAGTTAAGCACCTGACAATAATAATTGAGCATATTTGATATTAAGCTAATAAATTATGTTTATTACATGTGAAAGTTCCATTTTTTCAAGGATTGGAAGTACAGTCTCTGTCATCATGGTTCTATTGTTGTTGACATCTCTCTCAACTTCAGTGAGTTTAAGCTTTTCTACAGTTTCTTCAAGATCGTCTTCTTCAGAGATATTTTGAACTTTTTGTTGTTCCTTCTTGTTTTCGATTTCTCCTTCGATTATTTTCTAGAGATCTTTGTGTTTTCTCAAAAATATCGTCATGTACTCTACTAATTTGCTGAAAAATATTTAAGCAATGAAAGACTAGCTTTTTTCTTAGAAAAATAATAATTTTACTCGAGAAGATCGTTGTAATTTTCACATGCTCCTTGCTTGATTTATTTACGATAAAGAGTGTATTTAATGTACAAGCTCATTGCTTATGCTTGTCTTTCTTGTCGTAATATGCCAGGGAGTTGCTTGAGTTCAGAATTAAATCCTGTTTTTTATCATTGTTACCATAAAAAGAGATGAAACACAACTTTATTATATTTCTTATTCTCCTTTTTTACCTGTTTTCCAGAGGCAAAATCTCAGGAAAATCTACGAATTAAACTCAATAGCGAAAGAGTAAGATTTCTCAAGAATTTCACAGAATCCATTGAGTTATTCAGGCAGAAGTTTATCCTAAAATTAGTTGATTACATCTTAAATCACCTTAATCAGTAGCAACTATGCTTTCGACTAAGAGTTAGCATCATCATAATTGATTTTCATTGCCTGGTTTAAAAAAAGTAATAAAGTTTGTTAAGTTTATTTACTTTTCTAAAATACGATATACCTTAAATGAAACAAGGGATTGTTTTCGTTTTCCCTTGATATCCTATGCAATCTTCTCTCCAAGGGAATTTACATTAACTGTTAAGAACTTAAAAAAAATAATAAATTACTTAATTGTTGAAGAAGATTTCAAATCAATTATGTACTTTGTTTGGTGTAGTGAGACGAATCATTCTCTCAAAGAATTCAATGACCATATCCCAATCTTCTTTTTTAAACTTTGGGCCGAGTTTAAAGAGAGAATTCTTAGCTGCTGTGACTGACTACTTGATGAGTGATTCATTTGTGTTATTAATGCAGTTTTCGTAGGTACGGAAAAATTCGATCACAAGAGATTACAGTTCAACGTAGTATTCATCAAGTAGATTAGTTATGTGATCAAATGCCTTGATACATGATTATTTAAGCCAATTGAGTTTGCTTGATTATCCTTAGAGATGCTACTAAGATATTGTCTAGAAAGTAAACTAAATTTCATCGAAAAGTGGTCGAAGAACACCTTAAAAGATCATCTTCCAAAACTCAATTGAAAAAGAGTAACCATATTCTGTTAGCATCTCAAATAACTACTCCATGCTCTTCTCTTAGATTTCAGGTCTTTGATCACCGCAAAGATTAGATAAAACACCCAACAAAGGCACCCAATAGCCTGAAATGATTCAATTAAATAAAAATGTTAAATATCATTGTATTAATAATAAAAAACCATTACTTTCCATAAGTTTCTTGTTTGGGAGCTTGATTTCTTCTAAAGAATGTTTTTCATCTTTGTCTAATTTCGATTTAGCAACTACATGTGATTTTTCAGCTAGATGGCATAAGCATATCTTGACTAACCTTACAGCAGAAATAGCTAGAGCCTCATCATCTTTCTTGCTTAGTTTGCTTAGACATTAAAATAAGTCTACGAAGACATCACTCATGTAATCCAGATTCTTTTCGAGAATCTTTTTGAGTAACTTAAAAAGAAAGAAAACAACGACAATAAGTAGTTTAGAAGCTGGAAAATAAATAAATAAACGAGTTTGAGTCGTTAATCTTTTCTTACATCGTGTGCGCTGTCTGATAGTTCTTTCGATCCGTCTTACAGAGCAAGTCCAATGATATTGAAGATGATTCGCCATCCTGATTTGATTTTCTTAGAATAATTCGTGACGAAGCTTCTAACACAATCAAAGATGAAATGCTTTATAGCTAAATTTTCTGTGGGCACTTGCTAGAAAATTAGTTCAAATGGTCTTAAGAAATCACGCTAAAATTAAAGATTGAATCTCTCTTCGCGACTGAAGAACTTCTAAGAAAGCTGCTTGAGACTGTCCACAGCAATAATAGCAATTTGCATGTTTTTCTAGCTTCCAATTTCTGAAAAATGATCTCTAATAATCACCCAGATTCTATTCCAAACTATAACAACTCTGTCAAGATTCAATTCAGCTATCTCGACAATCTTTTGCAGTGAGAATATCCTTGGACTCTATCCTATTGTGGTAAGTTCTTCTTTGGAAACTTTGCAAAGTGCAGATACAAAACTTAATATGCTCTCTCCATCTAGTTAAGTGCTTTTGCTGTAGATCCTATCAATAAAATCGCTTTCAAAATACACAGTCTGGATACTAGTCCAATCTTGCTCGTTCAAAACTGCGCTTCTTTGAAATCAAAAAAAGAAACAGCTTAAAAAAAAAACATAGCCTAAATTAATTCTATTGTAAACTACCCGAGTCTCTTAAGTCCTCCTCTTTTGTCTCCACCGCTTTGAATCAGTCGATGTTCGTTAAGCCTTGAATAAAATTAAAGTCAGTAAACACAAAGGATTATTTAACTTGCGATTTACGCACTAATGAGGGTGAGAATAGGTAACCATGATGTTTGAAGGCTGTTGGTAACTTTAGTCGCTAAGTGAAGTGCGTTCTTGATAGCAAGGTAGTTTTTCTTTTTAAAAGCTGCTGGAAACGAAGATATATTTGATAAATCACATAGTGTCTCAACAAAAGCATCTCGCTCGTGTTCTATGCCAAAATAGCAACTAAGAACAATTGTGCTGATTAAACCTTACAAACAGGATTTAACTGTTTTTTCATCTTCACAGCTTTCAAACCCTTATTTGAAAGCAGCAACTACTTTTGGGCCAATCGTTTCGATTAAAGGACCGATGTAGTAAATCGAGTTAACAGTTACGAATTTGCTAGCTAGCCTTCCATTCGCTTAGATAAGTCCTTTACCTTTTTCAATCATCTGCTAGGTTTCCTGCTAAAATAGATCTTATTTCTTGCGGACTGTGACTGAAATGGAGTCTTACAAGCTTTTGGCTTATTTTGCTTTATCATGTAAGGCAAGTGGTTTTCGTTGAATACTTCGATACAGCTCAGTGAGGTATTCATTTTCAAAGTTTTCACCTTCGATGCCTTTCGCAATTTTGATGAAATCTTCAATTTTCATTTTATCCTTCACTTGGGGGTTGTACATGTCTGTTTAGAGCATAATTAATAGGAAAGCTAGAGTATAAGCATTTCCTTGGCTTTGAAACAGTTGAGGATTGTCAGATTCAAATTTATCTCCAAACTTTTAAAGAATTCGATCAACTATTTATGCCTGTTAAGGTTATCCAAAAATTACCAGGAAATCAAATTAATATTACACAGTGTTGGTAATTGTCTTTCATTGTAAATTGATCATTAAGCATGTTACCTCTCCAGGAAGAGTGAATTGCTCAAGAAAATACCTCATGGATTCGTCAATTCTCTGACCTTTGAAGTCTAGCAAATCAGTAAACTCGCTCAATACATTAATATTAATTTCTTAGTATCCTCCGATGTATTCCCCAATCTGTTCCTTGCTTATTGAGGGGTTATTTCTGAGAAACAGTGCAATGGCTTAGGCGTCATTAGCTTGTAGTATTCCAGCTGAAACTAAATGTTTGATCCCAAGTGATGGCTTCTTATTAAATTTTGTAATTGCGCGCTGTGTTTCAATCTTGACGACATGTTCTCTTTCAATTCTAAATCAAACCAACATAAAAAGATATTCCCCTGTCGAAAGTTATCTTACGGATTAGAAGAATCAGGTAAATCCGTTTTGGCTCCTTGAAAATTGTTATTGTTCATAATTGGGATGTTTTCTTCATTTGAGATGATCGTAGTTTCATCTAAATTCTTAGCAGCTGCAGCAGCTGAAGCGACTTGATTTTGTTGGTGTTGCAATTTCTCTTGCTAGCTAGTGAAATTATCAAAATACTCGTAAATTGACGACATTATTGTAGCTAACGTTTCAATAGCATATTGTCTAAGAGATAGCTCTTGATTTGGTTGGATCACCATTGAAAACTCAGGCTTTGAATATAGCCCAGATCCAATTTTACCTATTAAACAAAATTAAGATTAACAATCTATGGTGTGAGAGTTGATGTTGTGTTACTGAGAATAGATACAATCCTATCAACTAGTTGGACTTAATTGAATGAACAGTCATAATTGACATAGAAATCTAGTACAACTCTAGTCTTAGAGAATGCTTTATTTAGAACCTAAAGAGCAAGATGCCGATGATTCGAAGTTGAGTTTGTACTTTCAAGAAGCTGGAGGAATATTTCATTGATAAAGACTGATATTTCATTCTTGAATTCTTCCTTATGGAATACCAAGATCTGCAGAAATACTCCAAAAGATAACGAGAAAATACTCTTTTCACTGTTTAAGCAGCTCTTGAGAAGTCCATCAAATAATTTGTCGCGTATCACTTTGACAGTTTGCTCTCGTTTGAAAAAAGTAGAGATATTCAAATCGAATATCGCGTAAATCATCTCGAGAGAAATAGTTCGAAGACGAGTAGCACTCTTAGCTGCCTCCAAGCTACTTTATTGTTGCTATCCGATGCTAATAATTTAATAAATATTTTATTCAAATGACAGTTTTAATAGAAAAAAGATATTTTAAAAAATTGTGAAAATTTTGCTGACAGTGAATCCGATTATGCGATAAGAAGGTACGAAAGACAAGAAAGTAATGACAGACAGTCATCAAAGACAACTCTAGAATTCTTACGGTAGTCAAAGAAACGTCTATTGATGGTTTCATTCAGAGAAAGATATTCTTTTTTACATTAATATGAACATATTGGAACTCTCAAATCCTTACAGTAGAAATTCGCAGTTTTTCTGCATTTATTGCACCATCCAAATAAACCTGCTGGGTAATCTTGCTCGTTAGCGATTGCAGTCTTTAATATAGATATGGCTCTTTGATACTTAGGATCATCTGGATCTAGTTCATGAGGCACTGCTCTTTATGGTAAATTATCTAGTTCTACGGAGATATACTTCGCTTTTTGGCTGTCTAAGATGCTAAGATTATCTTAAATTCCAGTTAAAATTTCTTATTTCCTTGCCTCATTCAGGCATATGTCATCGACTACATTCGCTAATGTATCTGAGCAAATCCTCTCGAATGTTAGGTTATATTCAGTTTTGCCTTAAGTTTTAGAATTGGCCATATCTTCTTCTTGATCGCAGTTGCAATCAATATCTTGCACATATTCTTGTGATTTTAAGACGCTGCTAATCGGAGAGAGTTCTTTTTAGTTTAGAAGAGTATTATCACCTCTCATTGACTGAGGAACCTTTGGAAGAATGCTTTGATTGGGTGATGGAGATCTCTCTTTCAAAATCACACCTGTTGTTGTGGTATCAGCTAAAGTAGTTTTTGTAGTGGCTGATCCTGCAGGAGTGCTTCCTCCGAATAACTGTTTTTTAATGGTTTCGCCTTCTATGAAAGATAATTTCTCAAAATTGTAGTTGATAATCTACTGCAAGACTGCTTTGGCTTCTTTTTCGACTTGAGCGCTTCTAGTCACTTTAGAACAGTTAAATGTTAGAACAATTTACTAGTCTAAATCATTATTACTTGAATAGAATTGAATAATCACTAGGATCGTTGCTGCTAGATGCTTAGCATGCAGATCAGCTGAAATACCGCAAGTTAGAATACCAAACACTTTGATTGCTTAGATTTGAACTTGCTCATCTTTTTCCGTCACTAATGAACTAACTGTCTCCACGATAGCTGACTGCAACGTTCTCTCTCCAAGATTGTTCTTCAAATCCGTTGGATCATGCAGTTCTTTGAAATCTTCTAAAGTAACTTCAAGAGTATAATCAGGACTAGTTCCTTTTAAGAAGTTGTATGATATCAATGCCTGTTGGAGATAAACAAAATAGGAATCACTATTCATCTTGCTGTTATTAGAATGGATCAATAAAACAGGTGGAGTTTTTGCTTTACGTAAAGTGCCTTTAAGCATGTTTCTGTGAGTCTTGGCTATTTCATGTTGATAGCAAGCTTGTAAATGATAAAGTAACGTCCTGCGTCTAATTGGTGAGGAGAATCATGCTCCATGCGTTCTGATCCATAAATGGAGGTTAGCAATTGAGAGAAGAATAGAGAGATCATCATAAAATACCTTAAAGCTAGTTGATGAGTTCTTTAAGACTTGCATATTTCTTTGGTAGATTCTTCTTGATGAAGTTGAATGAAGACCCTAATGTTTCCTGGTAAAGAGCTATTGGCTAAGGCAAAGGAGGAGAACTCATATGGAAAGTACTGATATATTGCTAGTATTCTGATATTTAAGTCCTAAAAGTGTCACAGAAATTAATATACTCCTTTTTTATGCGCTTGTGTAGGTATTTGTAATAAAATAAGAAAGGTTCAGGCAGATTATGATTCTATCCAATCTCACGTTGCCTATTGCTCTCTTAATTACACTCATCGAATCTAATTAAACCCTCATTCGATTCATAAAAATACAACAACTTATTTGAACAAAAAAAGGACTAAAAAGAACCAAAAAGCATTTTAATCTTAATAATAAAAGAGAAACATAGCATTGTCTAAACGAATGGGTGAAGCTGGAGGAAGCAGAGAACCAACAAAAGAATAGATAGCTGAATACAAAGAGGCATTTTCTTTATTCGATAAAGATGGAGATGGTATTATTAACCTTCACGACTTGGGACTACTTGTAAGATCGTTGAATGCAAACCCAACTGAGCAAGAACTTGAAGAGATGGCTTCAGAAGTAGATCCACTTGGAAAAGGAAAAATTGAATTTCCAGATTTCTTAAGTATGATGGCTGGAAGACCAGATGATAGTGATCCTGAGGAAGAGCTGATGGAAGCGTTTAAAGTATGGGAAAAGGAAAAACCAACTATGGCAGCGAGTATGCTTAAATATCTTGTGATGAAAGGAAAAGAACCATTCTCAGATGAAGAAGCTGAAGAAATGATTAAAGAGCTATTTAATGGGTAGAATTAGACTGAGTTCAAAATAGCTGATTTCATTAAGCTAGTCTTGTCCAACATGTCATAGTCTTGCTGAACATTCTATTTTAATAAAGTGATTAATGTAAAATATATTAAACTCTAGCAAGGAGGAATTCAAATTCAAAACAATAATGATAAGGATACAAACTTAAAGGAAAATTACCCTTTAGTGTTTGTTGTTTGGTTTATTTTATGATGGTCTTATGCTAAATGAGACTTAGCATTTGTTTTTGAACTCATTTTTTCTTACAAGAAATTTAACATGAGCTGTGCTGCTTCAAGCCAAGGATACACAAACTAATTCAAATAAGTTACGCAATATTTATGATAATCAATTTTTTACTCTTTTTCGTTTAACTCAATCAAACTCCATTTTAAGAAAGATTAATGCATTTTGATATCGTTTCTTTGCATCCTCAAGTTTTAAATTCACTAATAGAGACTATCTTCACGAATAAGTTCAAGTTTTTCATGAGAAAGTATAAAAATATTTCTTAGAATAATGCTGTAGTACAAAGTATATATTTTAGAAAAACATTTTTTATCAAGATTGCCAATCACTCATGATGCTATTCGTATTCTCTTCATGGCTCATAAAGAAAGCTTCTTGAAAATTATTAAGGACGGTGTTAACACATTGAGGGTAACATGCCTTCTTCTTTTTAGAGTCTCCTTCTCCTTCGTATGTAGAAGTAAAGACCAGCTAAGAGAAGCACAAGAATTCCGATTCCAATAAGAATCCAATAAAACTATTTTTAAAATAGTATTTCAAGAAAAAGGATGGTTATTTTAACAAATTCCAATCATAAATAAGATGGAGTTACATATGGTAAGCCTAGAAATTTAGTGGTGTTTGAATCAATAATATCTTGAGTTGTCTTTTTGACATAATCTTCATTGCCATAGTCCACAGTGTCTTCTGTTGTAACAGTGTCACACATCTAAACTATGCTATTAACAACCTACCAAAATATTAATGAATCATTGCATTTCAAAAGAGAGAATAGTTTAATATTTACTGTCCCTGAGCTTGTGTATCCTGTATCGCAAATGCATCTATCAGAAGCTGTTACAAATGTACCATGAACACACTTGATGCTATTGTTTGTTGTAGGATCGATTCCGTCATATGGAAAACTAGTAGTCAATATACGATGAGTCATTCAATCGAATGGTATGCTAGTCGTGTTTGTGTATTGGTCTGTTAAGTCGGTAGTATGGATTAGTTAGTCCTTATGTGAAAATGATTGAATTGTGATGATTTTAGATTAATAAAGATTATTTGTTTCCCTTCAAAAACTTCATCAGATTAAATCAATCCTGATATATCTTATGGTATCTTATCAACTAATAAGATACAATATGATGTAATATTTTGAATTCTTAATGGAATTAATCATTAATTGATATGTGATTGCTATTAACAATTATTAATAAAAGCAGTTTAATCTTATACTTTTTGAATGATTTCGTTTGTTGAATTTAACTCAATGAATAATTAATAAACATAAACACAACACATACAAATTATCTCATTTGTCATCCTTTTGGAAAGTGAAAGACCCTCCTGAAGGATTAACTAAGAACTTGAGAGTGCTTTCTCCTTGTTTGAAGTTGTAGTTTGTGAAGAATTAGAAACGATTTTTGAACAATGGAAATACTTGTTCCTTGATCTTAAACGATGAATTGCCGATATCGTGAGTTGGATCTTAAGGGCTCAACAAGCTGAATTTCTTGTCTCGTACTTCCTTGTCAACTATTGCTCCTGTGTTCAGCAAGTTATCAAAAAGAATAATTATTTGTATAGTCTTTTTTAAAAAAATATATTGTACCTCCTTCATGCATGATAATGCGCTTTCCTTCGACGTCAAAGTTCCCATAGAACTTGAACATCCGCAGAAGATATTCACCAAGAGTGATATTCTAAATCTCGTTGAGTCTATTCTCTCCTTCATATTGTCTTCTTAAATCCCTCAAGAATGCAAGAATCATGCAAAAAAGAAGGAAACTACCAATACCACCAGAGTAAGTTTCGTGAAGATCTCTTTATCTTAACGCGCATTTCATAACCATAAGCAGATGGCGCATTTCAGGATAAATCGACAATCCTTTTTTGACTTCTGAAAGTTACTTAATTCCATCTTCTTTGTTGAATGAAATGTCGAAGTTAATCTATGTTTCACGCTCGACAAACTTAATAATAGGAACCTTAGCATTTGTGACTAAATTAATATTCTCAAAGAGATTCTCACAACTTAATATTTTGTCTGCCACCTTTTTGTACAGCGATTTGTTGGATTCGTCATCTTTCACAATCACCTAAAATGCCATTTTAAATCATATTATGTTTGTCTTTCTTGCTGTTGAATTTCTTACCAGATCAATATCAGAATTAGGTAAGTAGAGCTCAGTTGTGAACGAGCCAAATGATTTAATTTCAGCTCCTGGAACTGCTTCAAGAAGAAGTTTCTTTAATCTAACAAAAATGGAAGATAATTCATTGTCATTTTATTCCTAAAAAATCACAGTTTCTTACTTTTCTAAGGATTTCGTTCTAATCTCATGCTCTGATTTAGTTGGGGATAGATATTCAGATAGCTCAATGATTTCGTTGTGTAGTCTGAGAAGTGGATTTTTAATGCGAAGAGTCTTCGAAGAAGCCCAAGGTGCAATAGATTGTTCATCATCCTGTTTTCCATCTTATAATATTTGCTCATTAGGCTTTTCAATTGGATCCTCAAAGAGAAAGATATCCTCCACTTCAGCTGGTTTTACAGAATTTGCCTGTTTATTTTCTTCTAAGTTAATGAAGACAATCTAATCTGCTATTTTGATTGTCGAAACTTCATCCTTTCCTGATGGAGAATTTGTTTCTTTGTTTGTATTATCTTCTCCTTCTTCTTGATTATAGTCTTCTTCATTTCCTTTAAACTTCTTAGAAGCACCATCATCGAGTTCGAATAGAAGCTCCTCGTCGCTCTCTACTTCGTCTATTTTCCTTTTTGCACCAACTAATCATACTTAGCTCATTCTATTAAGAACTATTTTTTACCTTCGGACATTGATATTTGTTTTCAAACTCTTTCCTTCCTGAGATTCAATATTTTTAACTTTTTAGATTTTTTGAACTATGTTTTTTACCCGCTTGTTTTGCTTCTTTTGATAAATAGAAAGCACCGACCCTTTGCTAATTGTTCTTCATTCAGATTTTATTATCCATAAGAATGTTTTAGAAACATGAAATAAACTGATTGTTTGTGTTTAACATTGATTTGACACTTTCTTTTTTTAATAATTCTCATTACCTTGATTCGGCAATGATAAAACAGCGAAATAGGCAGATATTGTTGGTTTGGGAAAAAAAACGCTAATAAATTAAAATGCTTTTCTAAAATAGACTAATCTATTAAAGGGAAAATACCTTAAAACCTGTGCAAAATA
>Ga0302271_10002716_pt1 | contig 15666 bp, 8 predicted proteins | sample III_Bog_N1_1_FD_198767 | JGI IMG/M metagenome (GOLD analysis project Ga0302271, IMG submission 198767) | Peat permafrost microbial communities from Stordalen Mire near Abisko, Sweden - III_Bog_N1_1 | ecosystem: Environmental > Terrestrial > Soil > Wetlands > Peat | place: Sweden: Abisko... | reverse complement strand
GGGAGATGAGGAAAATATTATCAAAGTTGTTCTTCTGAGAATAGTGAACGATACCTGGTTTAAAGATAAACTAAGGGTTATTATTTGTTTTTAAGCAAAAAGTTATCAAAAAGAAAAAGAAAAAAACAAACAAGTTGAAAATTTAAAGAATACTGCAATAGTAACTAAAACTCTACTTGTCTTCTCTGGAAAAACATCTACTTATCCTCCTCTAGACTCCCTCGCTCTCTCCAGTAAACAAAAGAAACCCTTCATTTTGTTTTTGATGATGTTCAAAAAGAAACTTGACGACAAACTTAAGATCAAAACTAACTTCTAAGCTGAAAAAAGACTACTTGTAGGCAACATAATCTGGCCATTGTAGCGCTAGAAAGATGGCGGAATTAAGAAAAGAATAAAAAGAAAAACAAAAGACAATTCTAATGGCATTCTCTCCAACTTTAAAATAATTTCCATTTCTAAGGAATATTCCAATGAAACACATGTATTGAATGAATAGCAGATATTCCGAATGAACTACAACAACATCGATCTAGCTAAACAAGACACAATCGAGATATTCTGTGGGTTAGAAATAAGCAGAAATGGCATAGTCCGATTAATCTCAGCCTTAAATCATGTGAGTTTTGGGATAAATATAGGGAACATTTCACAAATCGAATTCAAAAAGCCTTACGGCTTAGTAAACATTGAAACAACTCACATTCTCAAAGAACTTGCAAGACCCTTCGAATGGATGAATACATTATAACTCGAGGAAGGTCTCCGAATCCTTCATTCAGTGCCCAACTAATACAACCAGCAATTGATCGATATGATTAAATATTTCAAGTCTGAAATAATCCGAACTCAAGATTATGACGCTCATAGAAAGTATTCTCCAGATGAAATCAAAGAAGAAGAGTTCGAATCGTTTTCAGAATCGTGCTTTGAATATCTCAAAACATAGCAAGCATAACATTCCATGTACGCTTACAACATTGGTAGAGTCAATCCAAACACCAAATAAATGGAACTGAAACACACTGGATTCTCCAAGGAATACTTAGATCTAATAGGTATTCACAGTGATACACTGACACATTTTTTTCTGAGAAAAAAGAAAATCGATTTATTGCTTGACACACTGGATTTCAATAAACTATCCATAAACGCACTGATTTGGATGAACTAATGCAAACCAAAACATCCATTTTACAAGAAATTATAGATTGAAAAATATGCTTCCGAGCCTGTAGGTAGCTAAATTGTTACATTTGATGGGTTTAACATGACACTTACACAGCGATTAAGGATATTCTATGCACCTTTTAACAGCAGCAACTAGAATTAAGAGATTTCTGAAATTGACGATAGCGAGGACTGTCGATTTGGATATTTCTTCCATATTTTTGAATTAGACGTAGAGTTATCTGAACTTGAAGCACTGATTGCTTACAGGGAGCGTCTAGTGAGATAAACTAACGAGTTATCTCAAGAAGATTTTTTAAAAAGGGAGTTATCCTTGATGTTTGAGGATGTAGAGTACTCGGTGCGATCATAAGAATTTTTAGATAAATACTATGCGGAATCGTAGAGTTCTTTGAGCAATATGCATTCAGTGAAAGAGATTCTGGAAGGAGACAGGAATCGAAGGTGTGATTGTAGAGATGTGGAAATTGAATTGTCTTTTTGAGAGAAAAGGGGGGATAAAAGAAATTGTTAGAAACTAAATTGTACCCAATGTCAATTTTTTAGTTTGATTGTCTATTTTTTATTGTTTGAATCTTTAAAATATTTCTGGTGATTTTGGATTCGTGAATGTTGCAAAAAACAGACAAATTTCAATTGTTTCCTGCAACAAGACTAACAAACAATGACACTAATATATTTAATTGAATGTCTCTCGTCCTCTCTTCTCCCAGTAATTAGTTGATTTTCACTTGAGTTTGCTTTTCTCATTTTTCATTTTTCAGATTTCATGAAGATCATACAGCACACTCCATGGATTTGATATCTGATACTTTGCAATGATTTTGAGATACGCATGCACTTGTAAGACTTATGATGTAATAGTCTTCTTCATTGTATTCAGGTCGCCTCTAAATACATAATCAATAGGAAGTAATGATATTGCTCGATTTAGTGATATTTCCATAAAATTAAGCCTTTTGTATTGATTCGAAGTGAAGAATTAAATTGGAGTCTAAACAGAATTAGACAAGTAGTATTTCAAATCCATAAGGGATACACAGTGATCCACAATGAAAGCGAATTCATTCACGAAAATTCCGTATTATTCTATCGAAAGGAGCTTGTTTTTTAGTAAAACAGGGTGTACAGTATTTCAAGAAGTTTATTTGCTTCTGATGGCGATAATTAACTTGGGGAATCTGCTTTTTTTTCTTCTTCCATAGGCAGATAAGCCTAATCGTTGTTGTTCTTCTCGTTTCTGTTAGTTGTTCTTATTTGTTATTGCTTCGACACAATAACGATCTGATCGAAATGCTTGTTTGCAGTGGTAAACGAGATAAGTTTTTTTTTGGAGTAGAATTTTTTAAAAGCAACAAATGAGTTTTAATGCCATTCCTAGTAGATGAAGACTAAATGAGGAGCTAAACAAGGGAAGATGAGCTTGCAAAAAAACAAAGGAATCTTGAATTTACTGAAAACAACAGCCAAAATCAGGAGGATAGTGAATTAAATAACTTTGAATGTAATGATCATTTTGGAAATGTTTTTCTATGAAAAGTCATTGATTACTTGTGAATTACTATCAAATTTTCCGATTGAAGTGAAGAAATACTGGATGTAGTTAATAGTAGTCATATGATCTGAGATATATTGTTCTTTTTGTACATGTTTTGCAAGATAAAAAGTTAAGATTGCTTAAAACCCAATGTAGAACGTTGCCCAAAGAGCTAATTCGGATAAGGAATCACTCCAATAGCAAGTGAAAACTATCTAATAAATGCTGAGAATTATGGAAACTCGATAATTCTTTTAGATTGAGCTATTGAGGAAAACTTTGTTTTTGTTGAAGTGAATAATCATCGCGAAGGTTATTCCAAGGATGCAGAAGAACACAGAAAGAAAGACTAAGATCTAGGGAAAGTTATCTAATGGCGATGAAGGGTCTGTGTAGACTAAAAAGGCAGGAGAATCAGATACACTAGGTAGATCTTAGATGTGAAGATAGTGTTATGGAGGGCTTTCGAATTCTGGGAGTAGGTTAAGATTGGCAAGAAGGCGAGCTCAAAAAGGGCTAATTTACATCTATTGATGATGTATTGATGATAGAGGAATATGATTAGTAAGGAGAGGATCTTTTCCCAAGCTAAGATAATGAATAGAGGAGTACTTGAGAAGGTAATTGCAGTGGCAATAGTTAACAATGTGAGAAGTTAAGGTACAAATGCTTCTGAAATCCACTCTTTTTTAAATGAACGTAATTGGAGGAGAGAGTGATAAAGAGGTAAGTTTTAAGGGAGGATCATTCAGGCTAAGAGATAGGAAAATCGGGCTGAAAAATTGAGAAGAAAGGCTAGGAGGTGTTTTTTTAAAACTGAAAGTTTGTTGTTAATTAGGTTTGAAGATTTGTTTTCTGAGATTTCAGTAATCGAAGGAGGATACTCTTTAAGTTCTTCGATCAAGTGATTCACAGTTTAGACGACGTAGATACATAAACTAAGTATTCAATTGATTTTTAGGTTCAGTTCAAGTTCAGGAAGATCATTAATATGCAACTTGCGATTTTATTAATAATATCCCAAAAGCAAAGTTTGAGAATCTTTTTCTTGAATTTTATTCACAAAGGAGAATGAATGCAGAATATTTAGATATTTATTCGCTTTCGATAGAGATTACCTATTGTTTAAATGAAGACAAAGTTTAAATAATATGAAAATATCTTTTTCACAAGAAGATTTACAGTCCAAGAATTTTGATGGAAAATATTTAGTGAACAAATAGTAGAAAAAAAATAAAATTTCAATTTAACCTTATCTTTCTGATGAAAATGCTCATTAATGATAAAAAGTATGAAAATCAATCTCATTTAAGATTTGAATTTTCTTTAAACCATTGCTGAATATCCTAGTGTATTTTAACAAGCTTTCAAAACCTTAAAGATGCATAAACTAAGTTTTTCTGGATGTTGTCTGAGAAGATAGATTGCGTAGGTTAATGAGGTGGAATATGAGAATTTAAAGGATTTTACTTAATTAACGGTATTTTCAGGAGAATAAGCACGATAATGATGATTGTTTGTCATTTGAAATTTTCTTTAATTATTTTTGGCTTAACTAAATGAAGATACTTATGTTGCTCATTAAGAACTGCAACATACAAGAAGGGGATACATTTTGTTTTGGTTTCTAATTCCTCTGAATTTGTTTTGTAGACCAATTGACATCTAACAGAGGGGAAAAGTATGAATGACTTCATGATGAGAACTTACTTGTTTTAAATGAATGTGGAGATGATGAAAAAACAATACAAAAATATTAAAGGGAGAGAATTAGTGGCTCGTTTTCTTTTGTTTACTATGTCAATGCAAGAAAACAGACCAATAATTAATCTTCTAAATACTGACCATCCTCCCCCCATTGAATTACCCAAAGTTATTTGAACGTTTCGTTGATTTAAGGTTGATTAATAGGTCATTTTGAGATAAATATTATTTTTTACAAACAACAAGCAAGAATTACTGGAAATTGCATCATAAATAGCAAGTTGAACAATATGAAAATAAAACTGACTTTTTAGTTTTTGACCCCTTAACAAAACAATGATAATCAATCTACTGAGATTGAATAGGACACCATGGTTCATCAGTCTTTACAGCTTTTCGCATACAAGTATAATTGGCGATGATGGACTTTAATCAAAATCCAGGTAGAGTGTTACAATGCTGTAATTACATAATTTCCCTTTGCAGATGTCAATCTGTGCTCATAGCAGATCCAAAAAGCATGAAAATGACTTACTAAAGAGAATTGTTTCTCGCATTGTAAGGAACTAAAACAAGAATGCTTTTATTGACAAATGGAGTATAATTCAAGATATCCAAAGGAGAATCTTGAAGACAGCTCAGGAATATTGCTAAATACTACTGAAAATTATTGGCAATGATTTCTGGGGGATTCGGACGTCGATTTTCACGAGCTTAAATGGCAGAGCTACCTCGCTCTGATATCATAATAACTAATTAAAACAAATTTATTTTTTATACTCCCACAAAACTTCAAACACTCACAAAATAACTAACTACTAACTATCATGCTCTGCAGAGGATTACTTCACTCCATGAGGAGAGCCCAACTCGCTGTCAAGCCTGCATATCGCTTTGAGTCTCTCAATGACACTTCTTCTCTTACTGAAGATCAAATTGCCATTCAAAGAATTGCTTTGGATTTCGCAAACGAGCACATGGTTCCATTTGCTGCAGAATGGGATAAAAAGAGCTACAATCCTATCTAAGAGGTCTTCAAGAAATCTGGTAAACTTGGTTTTGCAAGTGTCTACACTAGCACTAAGTACGGTGGTTGTGGTATGGACAGAGTCTGTGCAAGTCTCGTCATGGAAGCTCTCGGAACTGCTTGTGTGTCAACTTCTTCGTACATGTCGATTCTCAATCTGAACTGCTGGGTCTTAGATACTTACGCAAGTGAAGAACTCAAGAAGAATTGGCTCCCAGCTCTGACTCAAATCGATCTCCTTTCTTCTTACTGCCTCACTGAACCTGTAAGAATATTTATATTTTGATTCGTAATTCATGCTTTCATACTTCCAAGAGTATGATAAAGAATTGTTGATAAATAGAAATTAAATTCAAGATATCTTCCCTTTTCTATGCCGTTTTATAAACTTAATTTTCTTCTCTCAGGGCAGTGGAAGTGACAGTGCTGGCATGAAGACTTTTGCCAAGAAGGACGGTGGTGATTATGTCATCAATGGTTCTAAATGCTTCATTACTAACGGAGGCTCCAGTGATGTCTACATTGTTATCCTAAAAACTGGTGAGAACGAACGTTCTGCTATTTTAGTCCCTAGAGACGCTAAGGGTCTCAGCTTCGGTAAACCTGAAAACAAAATGGGATGGAGAGCTTCCCCAACTCAAGCTATCATGTTTGATAACGTGAGAGTCCCTCAAAGTAATCTCATTTCCACTGAAGGCAATGGTTTCAAGATTGCCATGGCTGCTCTCGATGGTGGTCGTGTTAACATTGCATCTACTTCTCTTGGTTCAGCTGCCTGGTGCCTTGCTAAGACTAAGGAATACGTCCAAAACCGCAAGCAATTCGGCAAGACTATTGCTTCATTCTAGAACACTCAATTCAAACTTGCTGAATGTGCAACTGATCTCACTGCTTCTAGACTCATTGTCAGAGAAGCTGCAAGAAAGATCGACTAGCTTAACCCAAACAGAAGCGTGATGTGCTCGATGGCTAAGGCTTTTGCTACTGAGAAGTGCTGGGACCTCACTGATGTCTGCCTTCAACTCCATGGTGGTTATGGATACATCCACGAAACCGAAATTGAAAGACATCTCAGAGATCAAAGAGTCAATCGTATTCTCGAAGGTACCAGTGAAGTCATGCGTCTTATTATTTCTCGTAATATCCTCAAGGCTTGAGTTCTTTTATTTTTTGTTTTTCTCATTCAACAATATACCTCTCGAAATGTGTGTGCGTCTCTAGTCAGTTTTATTTTTATGTCATGTTCTTTGTCTAAACGGTTTTATGATATAAGTTACATAGTGTAATTGCATTAGATTATGTAGAACTTTAAATAATCAAAGCAGGTGCTTTGGGAGAGTAACTAGGAACAATTTTTCTAGACTAGAGGAGAATGAACAGAAGGAGTTTATTTAAGTGATGGAAAGACATCTCAACTGTTAAAAGAAACTTTTTGTAAATTTTTTTTAAAAATCAAAAAGAGGAGTTGGTTACCATTTTTTGTTATCTTATTCCCTGAGATTTCAAAGGAAACAATGAAGTATCACCAGCCCAAGAGAATAATAAATAGTAATTTAAATCAATGAATCAACCAAATTCAATTTAAATTTTGCGGAAAAATCACTACTTTTCATTTCAAAAAAGACTATCGACACCAAGCATAATTTAATTCACAAAAGCAAAGCATTTTCAAAAAAAATTACACTCAAATCAAGAGCATTATTTGAAAATACACATTGCAAACTTTTATTGTTTTTGAGAAACAAAGAAAAAAAACAAACAAGCAAAACTTAACTTTTCTACTTTCTTTAAATGAGTGATAATTCTCGCTTGGACGATTACGAGTGCGTCGAAGAGATTGGAGCAGGCTAGTTCGGCAAGGTAGTCAAGGTTCGTCGTCGCAGCGACAACAGAATCCTAGTCTGGAAACAATTAGAATATGGCGCAATGGATGAGAAAGAAAAAGCATAACTTGTGACAGAAGTTAATATTCTCAGAGAAGTAAAACATCCCAACGTAGTAAGATACTACGAGCGCATCATCGATAAACAAAATTAGCACATCTATATAGTAATGGAGTATTGCGAACGAGGAGATCTAGCAGTATTTTTAAAAAAATTGAAAGCCGATCATGAGACAATTCCTGAGAAAGCCATATGGGAGATATTCCAACAAATTGTACTCGCCTTGCATGAGATTCACCACCGCAAAATCATGCATCGTGATCTCAAACCAGCGAATATCTTTTTGGATGGGAACAACAATGTAAAACTAGGAGATTTTGGCCTCTCAAAGAAATTATCTGACAACACGAATTACGCTTATACAAATGTTGGAACACCTTATTATATGTCACCGGAGCAGATCGAAGAAAGTAAATACAGTGAAAAATCAGACATCTGGGCTTGCGGTAAGAGAGATTTAGAAAGAAGATTGAATAATAGAGATAATTCCTTCTAAAATTTTAAACTTTTTTGATGCTAATTTAAAAAAATTTATGTCTTTTCCTTAGGTTGTTTATTATACGAACTTGGTGCGTTGGTTCCCCCATTTCCAGCATAGAACTATTTGTCACTAGCCATGAAGATAAAAAATGGAAAGTTTGAGAGGCTCGGAAAGCAGTATTCCGATGAATTAATGCGAGTAATATCTTGGTGTCTGCAGAAGAATCCAGAGAATCGTCCTTCCGTGGATGATTTATTGAGTCTCCCATCAATTTCGATCTAACTCAGAGAGAAAAGACTATCTAAAAATAAATCTGCTTTAAAGGCACGCGAAGATGAAGTCTAAAAGAGGGAAGAGTAGCTTCAAGCTGCTGAGTTGCATCTTCAACAAAGAAATCAGATGCTAGATTAAAAGCAACAAGATCTAGTTAATAAAATATAAGAACTTCAAGAAAGAAAAACATAATTGATTAAGCAAAACAACTCAAATAATGGAAACACAGGAAATAATAATAACGACATTGAATAACAATAATAATAGTAGTAATATTCCAGTAATTCAAACTAACAGCAATATCAGCGGCTTGTTCCTCCTTCTAACTAAGCCCCTTAACAGTAATTGACAGTTTAGACTTCACTGTAGTACCTGCCACAAGCGGGATATGGTTAATTATCCTCGCCATTAGACCTCCAGCAAGGTAGTAATACCACTTCTAATTTAAATTAAGTCAACAGCAATTCAAATCTCAATATTATTTAGAATTCCAACAGAAATAATTCATAAATAATGTTTAACTATGGATCTATAGTAGCTGGATCAGCAATGCCCATATTTTCTAACAATAATAACAATTCTACAATGAATAATTAGAACAATAATAATGGGTATGGGGTAGGTAATAGCAACAGCTAAAATATCAGCGGTTCTATGAAAGAAAGCAGTAATTATGATTCAAATAGTATTCCCTTGACTTCCGCTCGTCCTTAATCTCGAAATACTAGCAGTAGATAAAGCAACCACAATGGATCAGGAATGTGAGCCCCCCAGATGAGACAATTAAAATAAATGTTGAAGGAAAGAATAGATTATAATTGAATTCTGGTAAGAATAAAATTAAAAAAAATAGTACAGACCAAATTTGGATCTTAATTGTTTTAAAGAATGACTATTTTTCCCATTTCCATATTTAAGTTTGTCTGAATGTAAGATAACCTGCTTTATAATTATTTTCTTGTCTCCTCAAATACTGGGAAGATCTAATTTTAGATTATTTTCATTTCCCAGAGCTAAGAACTAAAAATATTTCTGAGAGTCATCTAAGAATTATTTGTCTATTCGTATTCATTTCTTCGCTCTCTTTTGATTCCTCATAAAGTTCTAAAAATAGAACTCATGTGTCTTCTTTGAATTAAGAAACATCAACCATCATTTCCCTTAGTTATTTCCTTCGTTGAATTTAGCTTTCCTTAAGTTTTAGTTACATTTTTTGTGAAAATATATTTGGCTACCTCTCGAGTTTATCTTTTGATTGATTTCGAAATTCCCTTTGGTTTCTGTCCTTCTGCTTTTCCGCTGCTCTGCTTAGTTTATTTTGCTTATATATTTGTTAAAACTCCTGAGCTACATCTTGTTCAATTAATGTTCAGCTTAAATTCTTGGACAAAGAGTTAATACTCTCCTTGAAAGTCTTTCATTCTTGAATGTAATTTTAAGAATTAAACACAAAAAACAAAAAATAATTAGCGAAATACTAAGTAATTTTTTTATTTGAAGTATCTCTAAATCACTTCTAGGCATAGTCCATTGATTTAAGAATCACTTTGTGATCTTGAAAGGTTTATTTTTTAAACTGTTTTACTAATCGTTTTGTCACCGCTCAAGCAAAGTTCTGAAACAACACAAACAACGAAAAAAAACAATCGATTAATTTATCCAGTTTTTTCCCAGTTAATTTGTATTGTCCCATGTAAGATAGATTTTAGCAGTCTAATAGCTATTACGCATGAATAAAGTACAAATCTAAAGTACTTTAGGCATTTGGTTCGTTTGAAACTTTCTGTCAAGTAAAAGAGTTTTCTTTTGTTTTTACTGTGTGTTTTCTAGTTTTATTCGAGAACTTACTTTATTTTTCTTTCGATGAACATACAATCCAAGTCATAAATCTAAACGAAATAAAGACATGTAGACAAGCAATTTTCTTTCTATTTCTTTTGAGGGGTCAAGCAAAATCAAGCAGTTTTTATTTCAAAATATAAAGGGAATACTCCTTGGATTTTTGGAATTAAGGTTACGACAGGGGAAGATATTAGAGTTCTTAGACAGGATATTTCTCAAGTAATTTCATTTTTTTTGGCTACTTCAGCTACCTTCTCTGATGACTTGGGAGCATCATCAAACTGTAATCACCAAAGGATTTGTACATTCAAGTACTTCTTCTTTCTTTTTAAATTTGATAATATTATTGTGAAATTCATTTCATTCTTCAGTAGTGTTGAAAAGACTGCTTTGGCGGGAATTTAAAGAAAACCTTGCTTCTATCTCTTGATTTGATAATATCTTGCAGATTAATGTACAACAAAAAACAAGTAACAGGTGGGAAGAAATTTAGCTGAAGATAAAGAAATTATATCCCTGGGAAGAATCTGGGAGTAACGAACAAAGGCGCGAGCTAGAAAAAGAAAGAAAGAAAATAATCAAAAAAGCAGAAAAGTTCTTCTATGGATAATAAACCAATAAAAATTAAGTATTTATCTCTGTCGATTTCTATTTTTCAAATAGATATTGCAGAATGTTTATTATTGATTGATAGAAAATTGCTATGGAACAGTTGAAACATGTTACCTTTACAAACTAAATCAAACTACAAGGGAATGCTAAGAGTTGAGTTATCCCCCCAATAGAAACTCATCGAAAATTTGAAAAATAAATGATACAAAAACAATAACAATAATAAAAATAATAACTATGGGTGAGAAGGAATGGTAACTTAAAAAGGAGATTAAGAAGTAATCTTTTATCAGAGTGGGGAAAGGTGTATTCTTGTATGAACTGTTATTCCTTTATGGTTATAAATCCCAGGAAACTGCGCTTCCGAACTTAATCAGAAACAAAATCACAAAACAAAAATATAAAAATACGAAAAAGAAAAAAAGAAAATACAAAATCAAAAATCAACTGCTCGATAATTAAAACAAGAACAACACAATGGACTCCTTCAATTGCAATGACTCTTCAGTGAACTCATCTTCTAGATCGTTTTCATCATTTAACTCTTAGAAATCGCTAGAGGGATCTCTAAACCTCAATAATTCCATGGAAGAGGTGTCTTAGGAAGAAGAGGAAGTTTGCTTTGACGAAGCGATGGAAGAACGAATCTTCTCATGGTTGGACTCTCAGAATGTGCACATTTATTACCCAGGAAAAGAACGAAGAAACACACAAGGATTCAGCTTATAATTCAGATAAAAAAGCACTCTCCTACAAAATAGAAAACAATCCGGTGCTAAATGAAGATGGTTTATTCACGAAAAACAATGTTCTAACAATACAAAGCCAACAGAGTTTCCGCAAGAAATCTACCAATCAAAGCTTCAACTGCAGCTTCATCGATAAGATAAGCTAAAAAGAGACATCAACCTAACAGGAAGAGATAAACACTTTGAGAAAAAGCCACCATGGATTCTTCAAATTTTTGAATCCGGTGTGAATACTTCTTCTTTAGAAGAAACTGACCTAATAATCACATCGACAATCGATCAAACCTCTAAAAACAGTGAATACAATTGTTTTCCAACAGAATCCTTTTAATTCCTTGATCTTTCTCTTTTCTTTCTTCCTTTCTTCTTTCCCTCCTCCCCTTTAAATTTTTCTACTCTAATTTACATCAAGATCAGCATCCATGTCTTGAAGTACCTTCATATTTATTTCAAATATTTATCTGTAATCCGTTTAAATACTTCCACAAACTTACCACATGACACAACCTCCTCTATTTGTCTCTTTGAGCTAATTTAGCTTTTAGACAAATTCTTGAGAATGTTCTCAAAATTTCTTCACCTTGCTTGAATCTCATCAATTAACGTGATTTATCTTGTGAGTTATTTCTTGAGATTCGAAAGACAACCCAGTGTTTTCATTTATGTGGGAATATTCATTCGACCGCTTAAGCTTAAGATTTGAAAATTGATTTCCCCCCTCCCCCATTACAACAAAATATTAATCATTCCAGAATAATTCCTTACTATTTTGAGATGTTTCTCTGTTTTCATTGAGGGGTCAATGTCAATTTATCTATCATTAATTTATTTTTCTGGAATACTATGATCTCTTCGCGAAAATAAAAGAAAAAGTAACATTTTGGAGATTTAAACCTTCTTTTCGACACAAAATTGAAAAAGAGATTCAAAATGATTTAAGTATTTTCTTAATTTGAAATCTTTATTAATCGCATGACGCTGTTTAATTTTCCTTATTAAGAGATCAATTACATAAAGGAGGAATTATGATATTATGTAATAATTCGAATAACTCAACAACATAACTACTTGATTGATGCTGCTGATCAAACAACAAATCACATATGTTTGAATGAGAAAATCAAAATAAACAAGTGAATTCAATTGTTATTTTTGGTTTGTTTTTCTCATACAAAAAAGTAACTGTTGGACTCCTAAAATCTTAAACTGTTCATGCAATCAAATCGAGGGATTCATCTTTTCAATAAGATCATCAAATCCAATCTATTATCTCTTTATTTATGAAAAATGAGATTTTCCAAATCCTTCTTTGAACTTATCACTCAGCAGAAAGAATAAGATTGAAAAGAAGTGAACAGTATCATCGGCCGCTTTAGCTCAGTGGTTAGAGCATTCGCCTAGTAAGCGAAAGGTCGGCGGTTCAATCCCGCCAAGTGGCTTCTTTTTTTCTCTATTTCATTTGAATAAATATCAAGATAGTTTTCTCCATCAATAAAATTATTATTAATTGAAAGTGCAATTTTTAAGATCTTTGTGTTGATTTATTAGCCCTTCACTTGTACATCCGTTTAGATAATATATTTTAAGTATTTTTTTGTGAAACCTTTTTGTTTTTGATATCCCTATTTTTAATTCCTGTTTTTGTCCAGTTTGTATCAGTATTTCTTTATTTTTATCCGCCTTGTTTATTTTTTTCTGATTTTGATCATATTCCAGAGTTCAATTACTTTTCATGTGAAATAAAATCTAACTCTCAAATCAAAAAGAGCGAATCCATTAAGATGTCTTACTCCAAAGAAAAAATCCTTGAAATTTTGCGCTCCAAAGATCTCTTCATAAAGAAAAAAGAAGAGATCGTTTAGTTCTTCAAAGATGAGGCCTCTTTATAGGTTACATAATAAACAAAGTACAGACATTTTTGAGGGGAGTGCTTATGATAAAACAATTTGGTTTTAAAATAAACATGAACTGATTTGGCACTTTTCATAGATAAATCGAAGCAATGCTCGGTGGAGCTTGCTCGGAGATAATATCTGGAGAAGGGGAAAACTCTATTTCAAAGATGAATTCCTCACTGGTAAGCAAGCTGGAAAAATAAAGCTCAGGATTTAGTGCATAAAGTTAATTTGAAAAACAACATTTTTAAAATATTTTGAAGCAATTAAAATCTCAAAAACAACTTAATTCATCTTCTCTGTTTATTAGATCATCAAAGACGTGATGGATTTAGGATAGCCTCCTGTGTTACTCGCTGTGAGTTAGCATTTATTACCGCTCATGAAGACCATAGTGATTAAAAGCAAAGATGAAGAACCAATGGGAAAAAATTTTTTCTCCAAAAAACCAAGTAAAATACAACTATTTTTAAATTCTAAGATAATGAAAAAAAATGAAGAAATCCGCGATGCAATAATCCCCATAAAACTAATTATCTTTCTGACTATTTTTCTATTTTTTTACAGCAGCCGAATAAGAGCAAATAGGAATTAATATCGTCCAGAGATTTGCTGAGTGCTTATTCACATGGGCCTGCTGGCACTACAGAAACTCGAATGGAACAGTAAATACTTTTTAACTTTTTTTCCATCTTTCCTTCAGATGTTTTATGATATTTGTTGCTTTGATTTCCATAGAAAACTCGTTTTTTCCTTGCTCTAGAGGAAAGTATGCGAGCTGGAGTTAAGTTTCCAGAAGAAAAATTCTTGAATTTCACAAGGGAAGAGCTATTCAAATATCAAGGCCGCAGTGGCTATCAAGAAGTGATGAACATTAAAGATCTCCTAAACATGACTGATTAACTCGGCTAGACGATTGTTTTCCTGAAGGATCAATTCTCAAATGGTTAGAACACAGTTGATGAGTAGATCCTCGCGTAATGCTTGAAATTATTTGAAGACTACTCTTCGGAAGCATAATCTAAAGACCACAGTTATTTCTTCCATGAAGATAAATTAGTCTATGATGTCGAATTGAAATTTGTGAATGATATTCTCCCCTAATTGAGATAATACACTAATAAAACAATATCGTTCGATAAATTCAGCTCTAGTGTTGCCAGGATTATCGAGGCATATTATATTTTTGGGAAAAAAATATATAATAAAAATGACAGTTAATTAGAGAAATAATAAGAAGAACTGAAGAAGGAGGATAAGAATAGTCAATAAAACAGTCAAAGTAGTAATGTAGCGAATGAGAGAATACGCTGGTTGGAAGCGAAATTGTTAGCATAGAATGATGAACGACTTGAGTTAGAGAAGAAAAATTAGGAATTAGAATTTGAGAATGAACAATTGAAGAAAGAAGTAAGGGAAGGCTAATCGCTGTAGTATTAATAGTAGGTGTAAGATATGAAGGCGAAACACAGTAACTAAGTAGATGAGTTACAGTAGAAGATTGACAATTTAAATCAGGTTATTTTGGGGTTAGAAGGGTATTTATTATTAAAGCAAGCATAGCTTGATGATAATTTTAGATAAGGGGAGATAAATGTATCAATGAAATTAGAGTAGAATAAGAAATAGTTCGATGAGTGTATTAGGAATTTAACTGAAGAGTTGTGGAGTTGTTAGGAGTAGTTAGCATAAGCTTAGAAGAAAATAAAGGAATAGTAAGATGCACTGGAGAAGCATGAGGGGAAGGCTGAGAAGATTAAAGGGAATATTGAGAAGAATATTTTGGGTGCTGAATAAGCTGGAAACACAGCTTAGAAGAAAAAAGTAAAGGAATTTTCAAGAATTATGTGTTGATTTATTAGCCCTTCTCTTGTACTTCCGTTTAGATATTCTTTTTTTATGTATTTTTTATGAAACCTTTTTGCTTTTGAGATTCTATTATTTGTTAATTCCTGTTTTTGTCCAGTTTTTTGTTCAGTATTTCTTTATTTTTATTCACAATAAACAAATAAATCTTGCAACTAATCCCTCAAATATATCACCCTTGCTTATTTCCCCTCTGATTTTGATCATATTCTCAAGTTCAATCACTTTTCATGTGAAATAAAATCTAACTCTCAAATCAAAAAAGAGCTTAATTCATTCAAAGATGGCTTACTCTAAGGAAAATTTCCTAGAGATTCTGCGCTCTCCAAAGCTCTTCAAAAAGAAAAAAGGAGAGATCATTTCGTTCTTCAAAGATGAGGCTCCTTCGTAGGAGGCTTAATAATAAAAAATGTACGGACTTTTTTGAGAGGATTTTCAAAGGGGGATGCTTATGATAAAAACAACATGGTTTTAAAATAAATATGAAATAATTTGGTCTCTCTTTTTCATAGATAAATCGCAGTTATGCTGACTGCAGCCTGCTCG
>Ga0302271_10002715_pt1 | contig 15675 bp, 14 predicted proteins | sample III_Bog_N1_1_FD_198767 | JGI IMG/M metagenome (GOLD analysis project Ga0302271, IMG submission 198767) | Peat permafrost microbial communities from Stordalen Mire near Abisko, Sweden - III_Bog_N1_1 | ecosystem: Environmental > Terrestrial > Soil > Wetlands > Peat | place: Sweden: Abisko... | reverse complement strand
AAATGAACTTAAGGAATCGAAAGCATAATAAGAAAAAATTAAAAGAGAAGGGTAAGCAAGAGCAGATCGATTACAACAAGAGTTTGAGGAGAGATTGTAATAAGAAAGAAATAAACTTAAAGGAGATGCAGAGAGACAAAGAACTTAAATGGAATAGCAGAGAAAAGAATTAGAAAGATAATTGATGCAAAAGAATGAGTAGCTTGAGAGAGAAATATAAACTGTGTAGTAAACTAAAAGTGAAGCATTAGAAGCGGTTGTTGATTAAAAAAAGGAACTTGAAAGGGAACATAAGTCTTTATTGATAGATTATGATGAAGCTGTTACAGCACTTGAAAGGTATCTCAAAAATCAAAAATATTTGTGAAATAAATGAAATATTTCTAAAAAAAGTACATTTTTTATCTTAAAAAAAGAGTGAAAGAGCGTTCAGAGCTGGTAATGAGTTAATAAAAGAAGATCATAGCAGAATAAAAGCAAAAACAAGAATTGCTAGAGAAGAAATCTTCTGAGCAAGCAGCATTGATCGAAGACTTGAAGAGAAGTGCTTAATCGTTCAAAGATGATCTTGCTAAATCACAATCAGATGTAAATATTTGAGAAATTATTTTTTAGAATTATTAATTATTTTTTTTTTCTCTAGAATAAGAAGTTGTTCCTGAAGTTAAAAGCACAATTAGAGAAATCTGCTGGACTTGAAGAAGAATTTGCTAAAAGTGAAAAAGCTAGGGTTAAAGCACAAGCAGAGGTTAGAAAAAGAAGATTACAAAATGTGTTAAGAAATATTTTATAATTAATATGTTTTTGTTTCATTTTGTTGTGCTAACAGCTGGAAATAGTCAAAGTACAGCTTAAGACATACATGCAGAAATCTAATGATCTCGAGAAAAATGTTGTACCAGGTAACAATTTACATAAACTTTGATTTAAGATTCTTTTTGTTGAACTACACATAATGAGTCAAATGTTTACAAGAATTATTTCTTTTTATTGATTCCCTTTAGACTTAAAAAGACAAGTAGAGGAGAGAAGTTTAGAGATAAAGCTACTAAAAGACATGGTTAATTCTGCTAAAACTATGGTCAGAGTTAGAGATTAAGACATAAGTCGATTTAAATTAAAGTTGCATGTTTCAGAGACTGAGAAAACGCTATTGATAGATAGCTAATTCTAAGATGGTTCATCGCAGCCATTATATAGAAATAATAATATTAATAACAGTATCTCTAATAGGTACATTAATATGCAATAGTAGCAATAACAGCAGTAGAATTACACCTCACCTCCGAATAGGAAAATGAAACAACTTGGTTAATTAGTTAGTAAATCAGCTCAAGGACCATTACCAAGAAGACTCAGTGCATTGTCATCAGCAAATCTACGAGCATCTGCTGCTATTCAGCCAAGTCAACAAGAAGAATAGCTTAGTAACAGATATATTTGAAGATTTTGATAATACAGTTCAATGAAGTTATGATTAATTTTTGTTGTTGATTTTTTAGATAACTTCAATGATCTTAACAGTGAAATTGCTAGGAAACCTGAATTAGATAATGCAGAGAATTGGAGTGAAATATTAGAGCACCAATCAAAATAAGGAGTAAGAGACATGTTTACTCTTGCTTTAGTTGTTCACAAATGTTTTCTTTGTTTAGGGTACACCTAACGTTGAAAGAGGAAATCGAAGCTAAGAGAGCCACAAATCAACAAAAGAAAATACAACTGATAAAAACACAGAAAAAAGCTAACCTAAAACCAAACCAAAAGTGGTTAATGGGAATGCTGCCCCAACTGAAGAAGAAGAGAACAATTTAAAGAAGAAATTATCCTCTCAACAAAAGATTCAAGGATCTTTGAATGAAAGTAGTTATTTTTAGTTTTGTGATTGAGTAATCATTGATTCTTTTGGTATTATTTATCAAGAATCTGAAGAGAAGATCAAGAAATAATCACGAACAGATAATGTTAACACTGAAGAACATCTTGATTTAGACATAAATGAAGAAGAATAGCAAAGAGAAGATCAAGGATAATTTGAAGACGTGGACAATAACTAAGGGAAAGAAGAGGATGGTCTTGAAGATTTTGAAGAAGTGGCAGCTTGAGAGGCAGAGAAAAAGATATAAAGAGGAATTTCACTGAAAACAACAAAGCAAATACTTTTTTAAATGGTGATATTTATGATTTTTATGTGTTACTTCATGAATATCTAAAAATGATGAAAAGAAACTAATCATCTTGGTTATTTTTTAACCATAAAACGACTAAATACGTGTCCTTTGAATGCAAAATATTTTTAAAATCTATTTTAACTTTCTTTAAAAAATTTCATAATAAGAATCTTCTTCGTTTTTAACTATTTTTATGAATATTACCATAAGAATAATATTTATGAATTTATTTTACTAGTTTACACCTTTTTAACTTGCATACTTGTGACTACAAACATTAAGAAACAGAGTGCCTTTGATATATGTATTAAGATATAAGTGAATTTGAACATACCGCAATTAGTAGCGTATGTTTTCAGATAAGTAAATTCTCAATCTCTATTTCTCTCTTGTCAATTGACTGTTTGTAATAAGAGTTCCAAAAAAAGTCATTGTCATAACATATTAGCAATCATCAACAAACCAAAAACAATTGTTATTTTATGTTACTTTTTCCCTAGCAAAGAGATAGTAGATAGCTATTCCTAATGAAATAAGTAAGCATGCTGCAATAATGAGAATAGCAAGCAACGATTGAACCACGTTAAGCATGAATGCATTCACTCCCCAGCTAAAAAGAACAGAAAGAAACATTTTACAGATTAGAAGAAAACTTAAAAATAATTATAAATGCTCTAACAGTTCTTGAATAAGACCATTTTTTATTATTCTTAACAAAACATATCTGTTGTTACTTCTCTGTATCATCAGTGTATGGGTAGATATTCAATTAGCTGTTTGGGATGATAGGATTCCAACTTCTGATTGCACCCTAAGATAATCCGATTCCTACAGTCACATCGGATACATATGAATTCGTCCTCGAAATGCCCATCAACACGTAGGGTAGTTGTAATGGACTGTATGCACTCTAATACAGCGATATTCCTTTGTGATTGCAGTTTGAAGAAAAGAAGTTAGAAATCAAAGGTTCGTATCTTAAAGAATGATTTTTTAGTTACCTTTGATTGGACGAACTTCTTCATCGATGGTTGTAACTTTACATACGACTGTTGCTCCATATACATTGCTACTTGTGTAATCGTTCCCAACACTTCCATCCTAATAGCCGTTCATGACTAAAATGCAGATTTTACAATGACAACAAAAACAACAAAAAAATGAATTGATTTGCTTAAAAGTCTTTGAAAAATCCTTTTAAATCTCATGAAAAACTCAGATGAAAATTTTACCAAACGCTTTGACGAAGTACGAGTCTATTTTCATGAAATTATAGATAAACGTCGCTGTGATTGAAGTGGTTAGATCAGTATTTTTTGTCTCAGAATTCAAGATAATATCAAGCTAGCCGTTTTCATTAAAATCAAAGAATGAAGCACTAACGGAGGGTTTCGCTTAAATCAGAGCATAACTCGTATCGCTGCCTCTCATCTTAAAATATCGACTATGAGAAGATGACAACGCTTTGCACTCAGCCAAATCGCACGGCATATTCTCAAAGAAATAACTGTACGAATCTTCTTTCCCTTTTTCAATGACCGTCATTAACAGATCGTTATACCCGTCTAAGTTGACATCACCGAATCTAAGACTTGGAGCGGCTGTTTTTGTCGCAGTTATTAGCTTAAAATCATACTCCAAAATCAACACGTCCTGCAATCACAAAATAACATAAATCAATAAAATAAACCTTTCTAACCCACCTCCCTTTCATTTTCGACTTCAATTATTCTTTTCAAGTGCTTCCTTACTTCTGCAGATCCTGCGAGGTTCGTAAGATCACCATAGATTGTCGAGAACATGTCTTCCTCAGAGCACACTTCTTTCAAATTAGGAATTATGCGATTGAATGCGATTTACATGAAACTTGAGCTGTCTGTAACGCTGCTGCTGTACATGACTACTAAATCTATGCTACCATCGAAGTCTAAGGAACAAGGGAAAGAGGAAAAATGGTAAAGTTAATAGAGGAATGTATGCTATTTTTTCCAAGAAAATCAATCATTTTGGTTAAATTTCTGTTTGTGATTTTCAATGATTTACAAGAATAATAATAATATCTTCCCAACATCTATTTTAAATTCTTTACTTGCATCTGTGAAACCCACTGCTTAGACTCTGAACAATACTGGAATCGTTTAGACATTCAATAAGCAATACAATCCATTCGATTCTCTTACATAGAACTCAAATACATCTTATGGTAAACCAGAAGCTTTATCAACTGTCGTAGAGTGGATAAATAAATCATCTCTGCAATCACCATTCAAATCAACGACTGAACTAAAATGTACTTATGCGAATTCCTGTGTTTATAGCTGGTACTACGTGAAACCTTGACATTGCTCACTGATTTAATCAACATAAGTTGAAAATAACTCAGTTTGCAGTTTATCAGAAGCATCACTTGACAAAGAGTTATAAGTGATAACTTATCTAAGTGAATCCTTCGAGCAATAGACCAATCCATGTTTATGTGCATTTTAGTCATTCAAAGGTATCAGAAAAGGCTAAGAATTGGAGTTTATGTTAGACGATACATCATTTACGAGTTAGCAGTTATTGAAATTGCATTCTGAAGCAAGGATATTGTCTGCTGGATTTTGCAGTAAAAAGTGAGCTTAGAATGCTAATCCACCTGTGTTGTCGGAGTCATCAGCGATGATGATTATATCGAGGTATCCATTGTAGTCCCAATCAACAGGTATCACGTTCAAGATATCTTTACTGCAGTATTGATTCGATCCATTGCAGAAATCATTCAAGAGATTGTAGATCCTGTGGTCTTAATCGGAAGTGTAGAGATTCAATTTCTTCATACTCTTGTCGCGAGTCACAATGTTTGCACTTTGGGAAGTTAAAAACAGCAAGAAAATAGTATTATGTTAGTAGATATTACAGAGAAATAGGGATAATGAAAAATACTGATTTTATGAGATAAAAAATGATAAAAATGTTTCCACTGGAGTTGTGGAGGGATGTGTGCTTACTATTGATCTTATCTGTTGAAGTGTCCGTAAGCCATGATAGTCTGCCCATCCATAGAAGTTGTTGAATTTGTGATGGATATTTCATACAGTCCTTCTTTGAGTCCAGAGAAATTGAAGATACTGTTCACGAAGTCTGATGGAGAGTATTTTTCAGATGCGCAAACATTGAAGAGATTAATTACAACGATACAGAATAGCGCAGTGAAGCAGGGTTGTGGGAGGAATCTTTTCGTAAGGGTAGATTCTTTCATTTTATCTTCTTGATTGATTGATTGTACTTTTTGATATGATTTTCTTAGGGAATTCACTAATATGCATGCCAGGATTCTCATTCAGATTATTTGCTTCACAAAAACAACAAATTATGTCTATTGACAATGAAATAGAGAGAGAAAGTGAGTCCAATTTGTTTTTCATTGTGAAGAATTCTTAGTTCTCAAAAAAGCCAAAAGAGAAGATTAGTAATAAAAGAAAATGCAAAGTGCATGAGCAACAATGATTAAAATCTCTCCATTTGTACTATTGGTCCATTTGGATAGTTTATTACTTAAAAGAGTTTAATCAATGATTTTGTCTTTGACAATATTTGTTCATATTTTTATGCTGTCACAGAAATGTTTCTGATTTCAATTAATTGCATCATCTACAGAGCCAATAATAATGTTTCATCTTATTATTTTTGTGTTATTCCAATGAAAAATGTGGCCAAGCACAGGCAGAACTAATAAAAGGAATAGAAAAATAACTGCAAATATTCGTTATTTTAGTCCAGCAAATACCATTTTTCTTTTGAATTTCTTCCATTAATTCAAGAAACATTTGAAATGTTGAGTCAGTGCTGGATTCATTTATTTCAAGGTTATCCCTTTGAAAGTCATCTGCCACTTCATTTCTTAATGCACGAACAATCCAAATAATCATTTTATAATATTTATTAACTAATTCATTTCTTTGAATATCCCTTGAGGCTTTCTCTCTTTTTTGAACCACTTCTACTACCTAATTCTCTTCACCATGAAAAATCGCTTACTTCCTGACTATCCTTATTCAAAATACATTGTAAATCCACCATTAGTTAGCCCTTCATCAATACTTAACTTCAAAGAGCAGTACTTTCAAGATTAATATTTCAATAAAGTCTACATTGAAGGTGTTGATAAGTCCCCTGATTAGTAATCTTTCAAATATTTCTCGAGTAAGAGCAACAGAGAAGACGTTGAAGAAGAGTTTTTCCAAGAAAACATTAGAAAAACTATTAAACTACTGTGTCAGCCTGATAGAAAAGAACAAGAAAAGCTCCGATTAATCAAATAGCAGCAAGGATCTTATTAAGAAATGGCTAGAAAAATTAAGATAATTGAAGATGGTTGCAATTGCACATTTGCAGTATGTGGGTTTAGGAAGATTTGTGAATATTGCCTTTTCAGGGAAGAAGATCTTACACACAAGAGAGAAATACCTATGATCCCTTCGCATCTCACCAGGAGATATGGGATTCTTCCATCTGAAGGGCGGTGAAAATACACAAAGAGAGAGAGAAATAATCATAAATATATCTAGAATATTTGGTGTTTTTTTTGGCACATATTCAATGCTGAGAATATTAAAAATCTAGCAGGAACATTAATATTCATTTTAAGAGCAAATTATTGTAATCCAATATGTAGAAGTTGTTAGTAGCAGTACGTATGGTTTTTAGATTAAACTTCATTTTAATAATAGTCTAGCTAGAATCGTTTTTAAATCTTTTGATGAGGTAAATATTGAAAGATTAATAAAAGAACACTCTTTACATTCTGAAGAGATTTCCCCAGCATCGATCATTCTTACAGTTTTCTTGTTTGTTCTTTTGGTTCATGTAAGGTTAGGAGATTATTGGGATGGTTGCCTTGGGTTCACAGAAGTATTACTTAATGGATTTGTGAGGGTTAAAATTTAGTTGGGACCAATATAAAAGCTATCTACAGTAATTAAAACTCTTAATAAAGATATTTTTTATGTTGGAATGAATTCTAAATACTTCGGATTTCTGAATTTCTTTAATTTTTCTATGTTTTTATTGATTGATAATTGCTGAGTATTATCTAAATTGCATGATCAAATTGAACTTTTAATTAATAATAAAGAAAAAACACAAAATCAATCAAAAAATCAATAAAGACCTACCTAACTTTTTACAAATCAACACAACAAAGAGCTTAACGAAATGAACATTCCAAAGCCAAGTCAGAATTCTGCCCAAGGACAGTCCTTGCCAGCTGCTTAAAAGATGTGCTCTCGACACTCAAACAAAGAGTGCATTTACCTTTCCACTGACCCTGTTCGCTCCGACGATTTAGTCTTCAAATGCGAGTTCTGCGTTGTGGAGCAGACCCTTCAATCCAAGTACCTCCTTCCAATTTCCCAGCTTGCAACAAGCGACCTCAAGACAGTTTTCTGGCATTGGCCTCTCCCCGACAATTGCGAGCTCCTGGAGAAGGTAAGAGCACTCTCGATAAGAGAAAAGCCTGATGCTGCTATCAAGCAGAAAATAGATAAGTTCTTCAAGGAAATGCGAATCGAGGTCATGGCAAGGATAGACGAAGTCCAAGCATCCATGAATACGCGAGCACAGACTCTCTGGGACTTCGATCACGCGATTCTCGAGCAGTACAGCTAGCTTAGTGCGAAGGAAGCACTCAAGAGCTCAGTGCTTGAGAATTCAGCTGACCTCGAACAGATTTCAACGAAGATTAGAAGAACCGTTGCAGGAGTGCTAGCAGACACTGAAGCAGCTGCAGCGTCGTTAGCTAGCAGTCTGGATTAGCTGGAGTTGTAAGAGAGCGCTGTCGACTTCGCAGGCCCTCAAAAGGTCAAGGAGGAAATTCTTGCAAGCATCTCGAGGATCTCGATGTTTTTGGTAGAGGACATGCACGATCTACAGATGCAGCAGCCAGCAGCTCTTCTTCTGAGGGAAGAGGAAGCAGAAGTTGAGGGAAATCTCGATGTCGTCTTGAGGCTGGCATCTTGCAAGTTCAATGATCTTTCACAAGCGTTCAAGGAGAGAATGAGAAGTTAGCTGCAGAAGTTTCGATAATTGCTCGAGAGAATGGAGCTAGGCGATGCGAGGGAGGAGAGCAAGAGAGTGAAAGAATTCGAGAGTCTTGGCGAGGATGAAGTGCGAGAAGTGAAGGGCTTCGCACAGAGGCTGATTGAGGACAAAAAGAGGAGAGAAAGAGGAGATAATGGGAATGAGCTAAAGGTAGAGGATCTAATGAGGCTGTTGAAGAACAAGGCCAACCATGCAAGCGAGGAACTGATTGCGAAGTGTGAAGCTATGTTGAAAGGAGTAAGCAAGTATGTCTCCACCTTTGAAGTAGATTCTATCCACAAAGACGGCTTCTAGCAGGAGAAATTCGAAGGAATGAGTGATTCGGAGATAAGTATAGCAGGAAAGGTTATTCAAGAAATAAAAGAACTCTTTGGAGAAGGACAACAGGAAATGGAAGCCTTGGGAGAAGTAGTTAGCATTGGGAAGTAGATAGCAAGATCGATGGTGTAGCCGCAACAGCAGGATGCAAGGAGCCTAGGAGTAGAGAAAGTAATAGAGCTGATTAAGAACGACACGAACTACTGCAGCGAAGAGTACGTGGGCAGCTTGCAAGCAGCTCTGAAAGGAGTACAATGCTATTTAAAGTCGTTTTAGCTGACCTAAAGAGAGAACGAGGGTCTGTACAGGGAGCAATTGAGCAGTTTAGGAAAGCTAGGCAGCAAAATCAAGGAGCTGAGTGCGAGGTATGGTGCGAGCTACAAAGATAGATCGAGTCCAAGCCAAGAAGAGCAGCCGAGGTCAGCGTCAGTCTCGGGGTGGTTGAGAAATAGCATTGGAGTAACTGCGCTGAAAGAACTGGATAGTTTATTATGCAAATTGCCAATATTTGAGCTCACAGAGTGTGACTGGAAACATTCTTCCATCCAGTGGAAATGGATGAAGACTGGGTATAGTGAAAGTAGCACTTTATAGCTGTAAAATGAGGACAATGGTGTGCGAGTAATACAGACAAAGAAATGCAATAGTTAAGCTGTAACAGAGAGTACACTTGACAACAATTTGGTGTATTATGTCAAATGTACTTTTAATAAGCCTTTGAATGGAGTAAATTATTTGAGCATAGGCTTGATCCCTGAAGATAAAATCAATGATGGTTACATTGGAAGTGATGGTGAAAGCTCTTTTGCATCTGATCCACAATACGGTCCTAAACAGATAATAAAAGGGCAACTGCTGAATAGTGCTGCTCTGAACCGTACCCTGACTACGATTCTGTTCAGATTCTGCATCAAGACACAGACCTTCCTGCAATCCGACCAAACTCTCTAAAACATCAACATGCTCAACAAAGATAGAATCAATCCAAACACTAAATACAGATTTGGCATTTTTTTTAATAGTAATTTTGGAAGTGACTACAACTGTGTGTTCTCTGATGTGATGAGCTCTGTGGATTAGTTGAGTGTTGATCAGTTCTGAGAAGCTCTTGGTGCTAAAATAGTGCTGGCATTTTTCAAAATAAGCAACTCTCTCTTTTGATAATCTGCGTGTCGTCTGCAATAACTAGCAAGACAAGTTAATATATTTTCATATAAGTTTTCATTATTTAACACTCACTCTAACTCTCTTTCTCTGGCAATATGTTCAATAATAGTATTAGTATCAACTGGCCAGTCTCTAAATATTGACCAATCTTTCTTACTATCCCCAAAGAATCTTCTGACATTAATGTCTGTTAGTTATTGTTGAGACCTTTGAGTCGATGTACTTTAAGATTTGTTGTTTTAGTAATTACAAATAAACATGTTAATCAGAAACCTTGCTTTCTAATCTCTCAATAAGAATCCAAATTAAACAACAGTGTTTACTTTGTAATACTGCTATTTTATCTCTATTTATTTTAAGGACATATTTTCAGGTTTCTTGATTGAAAGCTTTTATGGATTCTAATATACAATCAAAGAAAGTGCTAATTTTCAAATAGTAATTCTATCTTTTTCTTGTTAACGCTTGCTTCTCTCAATTAGCTATTAAAAAGCACTTCTACTTGCTTTAGAACTCTCTTAAACTCACTCTTTTTATGCTTAAAATATTGTTCTATCATCTTGATTGTTGATCTGTTATTTCTTTCCAATCATACTCCCACTCTCAAACTTTTAATTAGTTCCCTTGAAAAAGGAAAAGGCAGCCAATCATGTAAATGATACCCCTTAGATACTCAAATCAAACTCTGAGGATTGTAGAGTTATTGTTAATTATTTCCAGAATGAATTGCTAATTCCAATCATTTTCTTGAAGCCTAATGAGTTATCCTTTTTTTCAGCTAATTCCTGGCACACTTTCCATAAGAACCATATTTTCAAAAGCTTTCTTGGAAGCATAGAATCTCCTCTCTATCTTGCTAAACGAAAACTAGTTAATCAATCAGAGTCATAATGTGACAACAATTAGATCAAATGCTTTTAATTCTAGTTTTGTTTGTTAAAAATCCTAATACAAGTGGATCATATGGTAGGAAGTGTATTATTTGCTAATTTGTTTGTATGAGGGAGCATGGATTAAAATTGGATTCATTCTCAATAGAATAGTCATCACGCGATAAATGGAAGGTTATCTACACTTCGCCTATCAAAGCACTGTCGAATTTGAAATACAGAGAGTTGCAAAGAGAGTTTAAGGATGTTGGATTGGTGACAGGTGATGTGAGCATTAATCAAACAGCAATTTGTCTCGTTAAGACTACTAAAATCTTAAGATCGATGCTTTATAGAGGCTCAGAGATCACTCGAGAAGTTGCCTGGGTTATATTCGATGAAGTGCATTACAAGAAAGACAAGGAGAGAGGAGTAGTCAGGGAGGAGACTATGATATTACTTAACTCAAATATAAGGAAAAAAAAACTTTCCCTCTAAGAATTTCTTGAGTCAATAACTATTTTTATTGAAAACGATGATTAAAGGTTCGATATGTATTTTTACATGCGAATATCTCTAACGCTGGTGAGTTTGCTGAATGGATATGTCATATTAAGAGAGAACCATGCCATGTAATTCACACTCATTTCAGACCAGTTCCACTTTAATATTTCCTCTTTTCTGCTGGTGGAGAGGATAGTATCTTCACTAAGTAGAACTATTTTAAATTAATAGCGCTATTGCAAAAAAATCATTTAATATGTGATTGATTTAACTAAGACACTTTTAGAGAGAACAATTTCCAGAAAGCACATAAGGCAACCAAAATCTTTTTTTAATAATTGCCATAATCCATAATACTTTCTCCTAATAATTAAAATATCATATTATTTCTAACACAAATATTTTGACAATTTAATAACATAAACTCCAATGCTGATATGAATATACATGATAAGATTAAAGATATTGTTTGAGATTAAGTAAAAAAGTAGCATTTAAGGCATTGAAGAGAAATTTATGAGAGAATAGGTTTTATTGTTAAAGTACAAATATCAGTTATCAGAGTCATCTAAGAGATTTAGAGATAACTCGCTATCTCCATCTTCTTCGTTTGACAAGGAGGAATGCACAATATTTACATTTTTAATATTATTATTATTATTCTTCTTTTCCAGGCGACTATGCTAATTGCCTGCTTATTGTATGTGATTCCTAGGTTAGTTATTGACCTAAGGCATTTAATTTGAGAATTATAAATTGTTATTATTACTGTGATTAGCAGGTATTTATCTATTTTTTTCAACATTTCTTTAGACATTGTGAGACGCAGATATATTTTTTAAACCATAATTTTGAGGGAAACTTTTCGGTTAAGCTTACTCTTAAAGAGGTTTTTGAGTTGAGTTAAACTCTTCAAATGGGTTATGGTGATCTTATCTGCTTTCCCCAGGTAAATTAGGAGGTGGAAGAGACAAGAAAAATGAGAAATTGCCTTCATTTTTTGAATCATTCTTCAAAACAACATTTCCTTTATTTTAATGAATTGGAGTATATTAAGGAGGCTGTACGTTCTAATATGTCTAATGGCGGTTAATCCCATTGTTGGCAGGCAACAATGGCTACGAATTGCAGTTACCATTAACATGAGGGATATCATTCTACAAATTAAAATCACCAACCCTAGATGACGAAGAAGGGAATAGATTGTTTACTTTAGAACTATTTACCATATTACTTTGAATACCCATTTACTTAGGTGTCCCTATGGTATTTTAGTAACCTCCAAGCTCACTTTCGAGTATCTATTACAATAACTTTCTTTTCCTTTCTTGCTCTGATAAAAATATCGCTTCTGAAGCTGCTTTCATCATATTTAATTATTAAGGTGATTATTTCATTGCTGCAATTCCAGCTCCTTCATCATCTTCATAGTCTTCCTCGTGCTTTGAAGTACATTTAGAGTTAACCCTCTCGATGCTATCTTACGTTCGAAGATTCTTATTTTTCCTGTCATATTTTTCATATGCATTTTATCGGCTAATATTTAAATTCAAAGTAGCTTCCCCGTTATTAAAATCTTCGAAATCAAAAATATTCTTTTCTTGCTGGACAAGCTTCTTCAGATAAATGATCAAATTAGGATCATCAGATTGAAATGGAAACGAATCAATCGAAGAAGTATTGTTCTCTTTCGAATCAGTGCGAACTTTTCCATCTGAAGTTATTTTCACATTTGGTCTGCGTATCACTGGTAACTCCATGCCTGTAGGGATTCGGAACAAAGATCGCATCGCTATCTCTTTGTCGAGTTGTTCTCTTTCAAATGAGCTGTCTGAGGAGAATTTGTTAATTAATTAATTTGAATTTTCCTTTGATCTCCCTTGGTTTTCTGGGAAAATTAATATTTCTCCTTTAAGATCATTTAAGCACTCGGCGATTGACTTACACATGCTTTGAATAATATCAGAACGCATCTCGAGCATGTTCTCAGCAAATGCAGCTGATCTTAAATGGATATCTTTATATTTATTACTGGAGTTTTTTAATTTTTCACTGTTTCTTGTTAATTTTTCATTTAGTACAGGTGATTAAAGCGATTTGATTCCTTAGCCATTTCCAGCGCTTGAAATGAATGCACTAGGTCGAAGCTTCAATGTTTCTTCTTCTTATTTGTTAATGAGTGTCTGGAACTTTGAGAGATAGTGATGGTATTATTCAGACAGAAAAGTTCGTTTCTTGCATAGATTCTTGGTTAGATTATCATGCATAGTAAGAAACTCAGATATTTTAGTTGGAAGCTAAGCAAAGCAATGAGTCAGCTTAGCCATGGATGCGCCAAGGTTATCGAAGAATGCATTAGTCTGTTTTATAGTCTCACGAGATAGATATTTATCTTACATAGCAATGAGATCTTCGTGGATGGATTTTTAACTCGCGTGAATGACAGTTGCAGCTGCTTCAAAATTAGATATTTTTTTCAGTAGACTTCGCATTTTCAGTTCAGATGCTACTAAAGCAGACAATTTACTGGAGAGCATTTTCTCTTCTGCTTCTTCGAGTGTCCTTTCAGTTGTTTTGAGCATTCTGTGAAGTTTTGGAGAAGCTAGAAGGTGATATAAATAATGTAGATTTCTAATAAAATGAAAGGATAATGGAATAATTCTTCTTCTTCTTTTTGTTTTGATTTATGAGTGAAAGAATAATTTATGAATTGCTTGACAGAGAGGGGGGCAAGGCATGTTTTTTGTAATATTTATTATCTCTGATGTTTAAATTTTCGTTAGGGATTATTTGATAATTGCTTTCTGAGGAAATGTACTACTACTACTAAAAATAACCTTGATTGACTCAACCTCACATTCATGCTTTCTTAGTCATTGCATTTGGTGCACTTGGGAGATTTCTTCATCTTGAAAATCACCTTATATATTATTTCAGTGTGAATTTAGTTGTAATTTTATTTTTCAAACCCTTACAGAATTAATTTTTAGCGTGAATTTTTTGATCTATTGGTAAATATCAATTCGACGAAGGGAGTTTTAGATTAAATTCAGTCAAAATAGTCTCTTTATTTCTCAAGAAAATCAAAAAGTCCATGGGAGAATAAAGAAATCACCTGAATTTTTTTTTCTTGTTTTAGCACTTCTCTTTGTTTTTTTCTCTTTTTTAAAAATTATTTCTTGAAGAGTTAAAAAAAAGAATAAGCAAACTTGCATAACCTAAAATGTTAATAATATTAATTATAATAAACAACAATCGCTAAATAATACAGTACTATTTTTTAATTAATTTACATACATAATAGATATTTACAAAGACAGAGTAAATTATAGATACATTTCATTTTCAGAATTTGCTTTGAAAAAAAAAAATACAAGATATGAGCATATTTAGATTTAATTTATCCATTAAATATCTCAATCATTGCGAATTGAAGAAGTTGTAGGTGAACTCACTGATCTTTTTTTAGGACTTGTGTATTAAGCAGTGACTCTGTCTAAATCGACATGATGATGGGAGTATCTGAAACTTGTGCTGAGATCCATGAGCTCAAGTTTGATTTTTCTAAGATTGTAACGACAAGCACTCACGATTGTCTCATCACTAGAGTCAGCATCATTATCAGAATTCTAAATTGTTTTTAAAAGTAGTAATTAGAAATTCGTCACAAAAAACTGATGAGAAATGTTTGAAAAGTGCTATTATTCTTACATGATGAATGTTTTTATCATGGAACTCAGCAGGAATCCCTAGGAATCGTTCAGGGAAGCAATTGAAATTGAACTCTTTGGAGCCGTCATTCGAAGCAAAGGACACAACTTCATGAATTTAGAAGTTGCTGAGTGCTTCATTTCCTTTCACTCTTTTTCCAACTTTACCAAATAACTCATCTTCTAGGAACTCTGATTTTCTTGCTAGAGTTTTTTTAGCGAGCTAAGATGAGTTTAAATTGGATTATTAGGAGTCATCTGAGAGTTATTTCTTGATTGTTGCAGAACTCATAATCTTAGATGAGGATTTATTTAAAGCCAAAGCTGCAGAGTTTACAGTCTTAGCAGCTAAAGTGCTACTTTTCTTTGCACTTTCAATATAATCTTCGATATTGAATAAGCTCTTTGCGACATGACCTTGAGAGTAGCATGAATTATTCGGTGATTCACTTGAAGATCCTGTATCTGATGTGTTATATCCATTCAATTCTTGAGTAGAGCAAGGCTTCTTTGCAACTAAAGTAGTAAAATAATTGTTAAAATCATCTTTTTTAAATACAAATAGCATGATCCAAAAATCTTTAAAAAAATAGCTTTGAAGAAATGAATTCTAAAGAAAAAAAGAGGAACAAAATAGCATTAGAAAGAGGGTTCATTAGATGCTAGATTTCATGAACTAATGAAATAAATTTAAAATATTAATATTTATTTGGTAGAAAATGTGGAAACCTACTGAATGATGAACATTTTCTAAAAGTTTTTCTTAAAATTTCTAGAATTTTTCATAGAAAAAAAAACGAATAATAATTTCCATTTGTAGCACAATCTAAATTAATTAGAACTATTTGTTATTAA
>Ga0302271_10002713_pt1 | contig 15682 bp, 7 predicted proteins | sample III_Bog_N1_1_FD_198767 | JGI IMG/M metagenome (GOLD analysis project Ga0302271, IMG submission 198767) | Peat permafrost microbial communities from Stordalen Mire near Abisko, Sweden - III_Bog_N1_1 | ecosystem: Environmental > Terrestrial > Soil > Wetlands > Peat | place: Sweden: Abisko... | reverse complement strand
ATTAATATTTTAAAAAGATTATTAGATCCTCAAGATTGTTTCTTGATTTAACTGTAGATTAATAAATATTTGACATCAAATAGCCTAAAGTATATTTAATGCCATTCAAGAGAAAAATGGTCAATCACCTAATTGTATGCTTTTTTTCGAGCAGAGTTTGCACTAATTGTGTATCTTACAAATTCAAATTCGTAAATAAAATAAATTTCACAAACATTCAACTTAGTAAAGAACAAATATGCTGATCAAAAATAAAGTACAACTCAGAAATATAATTTCATGATTCATTTGAAATAGAGAGAGATAACTACAACAAATAATTGAAAAGCTACTTCAACAACAAAAGAGTTTATTTGATTTTAACAAAATGATTTTGATCAGAAACAGAATTCTCTTGGTCCCGATCCTCCATTGTAAGGTGGTTCATCTTTATGATCGGCAGCATAAGTATTCGTACTATTAAACATAATTGCGAGTCTTTGAGATAAATTTTTAAATTTATCACGTTCTGCAGTCAGAGCTTATTTTTCTTGCAATAATTCTGCATTTGTTTTTTCACATCGTTGAATTTTACTGTATTAATTAGCAAACGCTCTCAAGAGAATATCATGACTACTGAGAATCTTTTCGAATTGCACAGCACGGCGATTCTCTTCTTCATAATATCTTAGAGCTTCGTAAATCAATTATGGAGCTTATTAAATATAGCTATTTCCTAATTCTTGTAGTAATGCAGGAACTATTTGCTCCATGAGATTCTTTTAAAATTAATTTATTTAAGGAATATCCTTGAGTCTACGTAAAGGAGGCTACTAGAGTTAGCTATTCTGTCTGCTGGTGGGATTTATGAAGGAAGGTTGTTATTATTCTACTTCAGAAATGTCTTATTGTTTGATTTACGAACCAGGTGAAAATTCTGATGATTCTTGCTTTATTGTTAATTATTATAGGTCATTATTGGAGTTTAAATTTCCAGAGACAACAACATCTTATTATTGAGCAATAGTCACATTCTAAGAAATTTATTAATACAGCTAATTCTCAGATTATTTTGAACAAGAAGAAGATAATTTATTAATATTATTTTTATGGTTTGTTTTCGGTTTTAGATTATACAGTGCCCTCCTTTGAGGTTGAGTATTCATAGATTATTCCTATTTCTATTCTTGCAGTTCTTAGTTTTGATTTTATTCACTACCAATCAGCATTGAATCTTCAAGGACATTCGTGGTTTGAGTGAGTTCTGAACTGAGAATATCATAAGCAACTTCAATACGATTATCTAACTCTTCCAGTAGCTTTATTAGCTAAACCTTGTCTTTTTATGGAAAACTCACCATCAGTCTCTCTGCGTTGGCATCAATTTACTAGTAGATGTTTTAAGGACCTTCTATTACACCTCCTCCTATTATCATTCGTTTAACGCCTCCTCGAGAGAACTGACTATGATCTACAAATGCGGAATCCAACATCATAGACATTTTATGTAAATAATTTGGTAATATTTGAGTTTGCTGATGCCTTAGGGACTACTAATCTTTCAACTAAGAATATTGATTTTCTTTGTATTTTTGTTATGAAATCCTTCTTAACAACTTTGAACTCGCAATCCTCTAATATCTCTTGTTTCCTGAGCTGTTCTGTTCTTATCCTGCAAGTTCCTCTTCAGCTAAAAACTAAATTGTTTTTTTGTGTATTATTTTTTGTTAGTTTTTTCTTTTTCTGAGTTTAAATTATTTTTCCTCCTGCTCGCACCCTCCAGTATTTCAATATTCAAGGTACCTTTACTAATTATCATTCTGAACAGCAATCAGATTTCCTTAGCCATTCCTCCCGCCGGATAATAATACAATCAATCTGTTTTTATTCGTCCGACACACACACTCTCTCTCTCTCTCTTTCTCACTGATTGCTAAGATTTATTAATTATTTTTTTGCCTATTGTCTCCTTGGATATGGTCTTGCTACTGTAAATTTTTGATCTTCACAGTTATCTTAGAATCCTCGCTTTCTTCAAAAATTCAACCTACTCTAATTAATGGAAACCTCTAATTAATTGAGTAAAACATATTCCTTTTCCCTCGAGGTAAGTTAAGAGATTGTTTCTTTAACTGCACTTTTTAAAAAACCCGCAAATTTATTGTTTAATTTTGAAGAAGCTTGAGTAATCAATTCGAAGTGATATTTTTTATTTTTTTGAATATTTATTCCTCCACCCCACTAAATAAGCATTTCGATACCTTTACATATAAGAATCTTGTAAAATAAATCACAGTTTCAATAGAGATCATTTTTATTGAAGATAATTCTCAAATCACAAATTAATCCAAAATAATTCTCATAATGTGTCTTCAAGCACAATATCAAGAGTTTGCTCAGAATATCACAACAAAAAGAATAGTGAGCACAGATATTAGTTTCTTACATTAAATACACTTTCGTAATTATCTTTTTTTATTGCTATTATTTTTGATTATCCGATTTTTTTACTTTTATTTGTTGAGTCATATGGATGTTTCCTTTTTATTTCTCAAAAAATGCCATATTTTTATCCATTTCCCATTCTTTCACTGATCTTCTTTTGATTGCTGCTAATGCTAATGTTTTGAATAAATTGTTTCTCCTATTTTGAATCCTGCTTCTTTCGTCTTTTTAACCTAAACTTCAAGAGGTTTAATATCCTCAAAAGCAAGCTTTTTATCAATCATTTATCTGAGTTTCTCCACTTCGTCTGCTATTTCTTTCGCTGTTTATTTATCTAAACTCGCCTTGTGGAGTTCCAATTGCTTCGGAATCGTCTAAGTCAGTTCTTATGCGTCTAATCTCAACCGAGTTAATTTCTGTTCAAATCAAAGGGACAATAAATATTATCATATAACCATTTCTAAACCTTTTAGCAATGCAATTTCCTCCTTCATTACCTTTCTTTTCTCATCATATCGTTTGTTTTTCTCAGCATCCAGCATCATATCTTATATTTCCTGTGAACTCAATCCTCCGACATGCTAAATTTATATTTTTTTCTCTTTTCCTGTTCCTCTTTCAAGAGCGAGCACATTTAAAATGCCATTGGCATCGAGTGAAAAGGTCACATCAATCTTCGGTACACCTTTCTTTGCCATTGGAATACCATCCAAAGGGAATCTACCTAATTCCTTATTCTTCGATGCAACTTCACGCTCGCCTTGGTAGACTACAATGTCTATTTTAACCTAACCATCTTTTGTTGTAGTGTAAGTTTTAGTCTTGGAACATGGAATAGGTGTGTTTCTTGGAATTATCACACTCATCATATTTCCAACGATGCTCTTTCCTAGACTTAATGGTGTCACGTCTAATAAAATCACGTCTTTCATGCTTCCTATGAGATAAAGTTATCAGCAAAAATCAATATGTTTTTTATGGGAAATTTAAAGAAATCCATTCATATTATGGGGGAAACTTAAAAACATTAAAACATCTCTCTGTACCTTTGAGAACACCTCCTTGAATTGCTGCACCAAGTGCAACAGCTTCATCTGGATTAACTGATTTATTCGGTGTCTTCTAGAAAAAAGATTACACTAATTTCTAAACCGCTGGAATTCTTGAAGATCCACCGACTAGCAGCACTTCATCAATTTAACTCAACGTATATCCTGAGTCTTTCAAGCATTGTTTACAAGGTTCCAGTGTCTTCTATATAAATTCGTGAGTTAGCGACTCAAATCTACTTCGAGATAGTGTGTAGTTGAAATGTTTCGGTCCAGTAGCAGACACACTCAAATATGGTAAATTGATCTCAACGGATTCTTACTAACTTAAATCTATTTTAGCTTTCTCTGCAGCTTCTCGGATACGCTAACTAGCCATCTTATCCATGGTGATGTCAATCCCAGAAGCTTCTTTGAATTGAGTTGTCAAAAATATTTACAACATCTAGTCGATATCCTCTCCACCGCAACTGGTATCACCATTTGTTGCTTTGACTTCGAATACACCTTCTCCGATGTGCAAAATACTAATATCAAATGTACCTCCACCGAGATCGTAAACAGCGATAACTTTTGAGGAATCCTTGTCTAAACCGTAAGCCAACGCTGCTGCTGTTGGTTCGTTGATAATGCGCTCTACCTAATTCATAAAAAAATATGTAAAAACTTGCTTTTCATAACAACAATTAGTTTAAAACTAATTTCAATCAACTGTTTCTTACTTTCAGCCCAGCAATTAGCCCAGCATCTTTGGTAGCTTATCGTTGTTGGTCATTGAAGTAAGCAGGTACAGTTATCACAGCTCTATTAATTTCTTTTCCCACATGTGTCTCAGCAATCTCTTTCATTCTCGTCAGCACAAACGCAGAAATTTAACTGGGGGAGTATTTTTTTCCTTGATTAGTTGCCACCCATGCATCTCCTTTCTCAGAAGGTACAATCTACAAAAGGGAAAGGGTGTGTTTTTGCAAGCGTAAAGAGGTAAATATTCCAAACTCCTTGAAAAAGATATGAATTTTTATGTTAATGTTTACCTTGAAACTGTTCATTTTCATTTCTTTTTGCACATCTTTGTCATCGAATCTCTTCCCGATGAGTCGCTTAGTCGCGTAGAATGTATTCTCTGGATTAAGTGAAGCCTTCAAATCAAGCAAAAATTAAGATTTTCTCAAACATTCATTGAGCAATTCAGTAAATATTGCTTTTCTGAAGAATCTTCTAAAAAATACTTGATTTTTCGCAGCCTGCCCGATAAGAGGGTAAGATGAATTCACTTCAAAAGCAACAGTCGAAGGTGTTGTTCTCTTGCCTTCATTATTCTCAATCACTTGAACTGAATTGCCCGATGCAATGGCTACACATGAGTTAGTTGTGCCTAGATCTATTCCAATAATCGAGTCGCTTTTTGCTCTTTGTATCTCAGAACTGAATGTGTATTTATTGCATTAAGCTAAGCGAATAGCTGTCGATGCTAATGCCTTTCTCATACTTTTTTCTGCTTCTCTCTCCCTGGTTCTTTCTCTAGTTTTTAGCAACTTTTTTTTTGATAGAACTTTCTGACTTTTTTAATCTTCTCCCAGGAAATCTAAACATTAACAGATCTTAATTATCCCCTTTGTAGAGAGCCATTTTGTAAATTATTCATAAACTGAAGGATCCTTTAGTAAATGAATTTTCCCACTTTTTTTAACTCTTTTCATTTATGTTCTTATTTCTTAAAATTTCTCAAAAAAGTTCTCAACAAACAAGTATTCCATGAAATATTAAGGCTACAACAAATATCGATTGTTATCCATCCCTTCAACGACGTCCGACAATTCTAGCTTTTGCCCAATCTGCACTGAGAATTGAGTTACCATATTCTTCTCCTTCGATATCTTCAATAAGGTTCTCTGCAATTGTCTTATCGTAAAACGTAATGAAAGTTTTGCCCATAAGTTCTCTGGTTTTCTTATTCTTAGGGAAACGTGCTTGATATCTGTTAATGTGAGAACTCTTACCGACAAACTCTTCTAAGAACAACTTGAACTTCCTCTCCTCCTCTGTGATAAAGAATATTGTTAAAAATAAATAACTAAAACATACATATGTATATGATAATTTTATGAAAGGGAAACGATCAGAAAAATAACAAAACAGTAATGAGTCCGTACCTTGCATGGCTTCCTCTGTTTTTGCATTGTAGAAGCTAAGAATATTGGAGATTTCAACAGTGTATTCGTCGTTTTCATTTCCGAAATTAAGTGAATCTAGCGTTTTAGGTTAGGATTTCTTGGATTTATCACCGACTTCGATGAAATCATTCTAAGGTGCTGTCTGCTATGGAACAGTTCTACCTTCCTTGTTGGCTTAAGCTAGCTATTCCATTCTCTCCTTGTCTTTCTTAATCTTGATGGATTCAGTGTTGATTTTAGATAATTTATTGACAATATCAATTTCTCCTTTATCAGCGCAAAGCATAGTTTCGATGTTAACTTCAGCCGAAACAACAAAATCTCCTTTCAAATGTTAGTTCAAAGGTACACCTGCTACATCTCCGAATTTCTTCATCTCTTTTCTTTCTAACACTCGCTTATTAACAGGGAATATGCGTTTCTCAACTTTAACTGTTTCACGTACTTTCTACCCAGCTCTAGTGTCTTCTTTCTCTCTAACATAAGTTGAAATTTCAGTGCGTGCTTTGGGTTTACGCTCCAGAAGATCTTCTTCTTCTGTCAGCCTGTTCCAATCACGCTTATTACCACCTGCAGTCGCCACAGTACTTGTCATTTGTTTCTTGTTCTAAAGTTATTTTTTCTTTGAATAAAATATTTCCCCAAGTGAAATGTCTAAATTGTATTAGTTTTTTTTTTAGCTTATCTTAAACAATTCAATAATATTTTTCACCCCCTTCCAAGAGAAATAATCTAATGTCCTACGCAAACTTGAAGGATTCAGATAGGATAACATAGCATATTCAACCCACTTGATCAGCTTAGAAAAAATGGGAAGAACAAGAATAATAAAGAATATTTTAGAAAATATTAAAATACAATAAACGTTCATATTGCTGAATGCTGTCATTGAAAGATAAAGTAATAGTACAGTACTTTGGAGTGACTTCAAAAGATTGAAATAAAGCATAAATACCCTTCAGCTTCATGTTTTGATTCAAATTGGTTTGGTTTTTGACTTTTGATAGAAAAAATGATACCTTTTTGGAATATTTTTATCATTAATACTCTCACTCCTGTAAAGCAGTTTGCATTGTTCCTTGATGAAAAAATTCATATCAATATTTGATCCAGAGCTGTAGATTTCCACTGAGAGCTAAGCAGAATCCATCTGCAGATAAATCAATTGACTTGATTATTCCATCTTCATTGAATATCTACTCGTCCAGGAAGTTATTCCCTTAATCTAATACATCGAAAGCCTTTATTTTATTTGATTCTGTTCCACAGAAAATTAGCCTTCCGCTTGTGCTGAAGCAAATCGAATAAACACCATCAAAATTCTTTTAATCTTGAAACACAGATACAATGTCTATTTTCCGTAGATCAAATAAACGAATGCAGGAATCATCACTGCCAGTTGCAAATGTCGTAGATTCCTTAAACGGCATGAACTTCACTGTGTTTACTGCACTCTCGTGGCCTGTTTTCAATGGCAAATTGTAAAAATTCAGTATGCTAAATCAAGATTCCCTTTTTTATTATCAATATTTTCTTTCAATAAAACAATATTTTTCAACCATTGATTTATCTGTATAAAAAGTACCTTTGAATGTATGTTAAACTGGATTTTTAACTCTAATATCCCATATTTTCGCAGTAAGATCACTTGATCCAGATAAAAAGATATTCGGATCGTTCTCGAAGACACTCAAGCATAAAACCTCACTCGTGTGGACTTGATTCATTTGCAGATGTCGAGAAGATTGATTCAAGTCCCATAACGATATCTACGAGTCCGTTGAACCTGCTATTAAATATTAATTACTAAGAAACTGCACAGTTTGAATAGCTCCAGTATGTCCAAGCAACTATGCTTTATGCTTCTTCGCTTCAGGATCAATACCTCTGCGATTTTCTTTATTAATTTCAAATACTAATATTTTGTTGTCAAGAGTGCCAATTGCAACTAGTTTTCCTTCTTGTTTTTCAACATCCACAGACGTCAGCCATGTGTTTGACGATGCTTTTATGGAATCTGTGACTTTGAGTTTTCTAGGCTCCCAAACATTCATGACTCCAGATGAGTCAATTGCGATAAGTTACTCAGAGAATTTCTTATTTTTATTCCAGCAAACAGCGTTGATCTTATCGTTATGCGGGAAATCTACACTGGTGAGTCTTCTCTTGAAGCTATGACCTTCGATGACAGACTTTTAAAGAGATTTGTAGGAAGGTTCATGCAGTTGATTCATTGTTTTCTCTATAGAAAGGAGATCTTTTCCGCCGCCATGTTGTTGCATAGGATAAATATTTCAATCAAGGAAAATCTCTTTTCTGGAGTAGCTAAGAATCAATCTTCTTTGGAAAGAGCAGTTCTTTTTTTAAGAATTTTAACAGCTCCTTAACTATTTATTATCTGTAAGTCTGAATTTCTCCACAGGGGAAAAGAAAGAAATTGGAATAAAAAAGATTCTTAAAGAATCTTTGCACTATTTTTGAGGGCAACAAACATCGTAAGAACAACCAGTCAAGTAGCAGTAGCAGGACTTCAAATAGATTGAAGAGAAAGCAGAGTTTACAATGAAAATATTTCATAAATTGATAACTTCAAACAAAAATATATCTTAATTTATCTAGCAAAATTTCAAGCTAACAACTTTAAGAATTCTTAAGCATTACAGAGATTGCAATCAAAACTTATTTCCTTTTAAAATTTCCCTCCATTTGTTTATCTTACTGATGAACAGAGATTTCAATTAATTTTTCTTTATGTTTTCTCCTCAAAAGACATGATTTTAGTCCTTAATTAGCGTTTGGAAATAAGAAACATGGGATTAAAGTTTATATCTTATTTTATTTTGATTTTAATTATGAGAAACAATGATTAAATCTGAATACTTAATTATTCAAAAAATTTAAAAGCTTAAGTTACAGTAAGAGGAAGCATTTCTGTGGGATTTTGCGAATTCTTATGGATACTCAAATCTACTTATTTAAAAAATAATCTTCACATAAGATTCATGAAATTCGGCAATCTCTTGTAGCAGAGTATTATTCAAGGGTTTTAGTCTTATCTTTAATCTAAAATAAACAAATCTTTGATGAGTCAGGTTAGCAACTGTGACCATTACTAGGTAGAGAAAAAGAAAATATGAAGGAGAAATAAGAGATATTTCTAGAAGGTGGATATGAAACAATTGGGGGGAGAATAAAAGTGAGGGAAATCTTTAGGCTTTGAAACTGCAATAATATCACATTTAGCTATTTTAAGTGGTTTAAACTGTGGAATTAAAACCAGGAGGGAGGGAACACTTGTTTTACAATAATTTGACAACACAAAAAAAAAAATCAAATCAAAAAAACTCGTAAAAGAAAAAAGTTTTGTAACAAAAGAAAACATCGATAACAATGAAGAGAATCGAAGCAGTAAACAAGTAAATTGAAGACCGCGAAACGAAGAACAATAACTATGCGGAAAAGGTAGAATTATTAGTTTTAAGAAAAAAAGAGGAATTTCAAATAATGGAAAATGAAAAATATTCATTTGATTGTAACTTCTGTAATGTTTTCAGAGATCAGCTGTGAAGAGTGATTGGTTCAAGACATAAGGATGGGGATATAAAGACACAGAGTTCAAAATGACTGATGATGGATAGATTTATCTCTCAGGATCGAGGTATCAATACTCCGGTCAAGTTATGCCTAAGTTCCGTGAGTGGGCTGAGTAAGTCGTTGGAATCGATATCTCAAAGCATACTCCTTGCTAGACAGAAGTGCCTATTTAGCCACCTATTGTCAACTAGCCATTTGTAGATGCCTTAAAACCCTTAGTCAACGAAATTACATTCGATAAAACTCAGAGAATCCATCATTCACATGGACACACTTTGCAAGAGTTATATGCCTTGTTGCATGGTGAGCTTGACAGAACAGTCGATGCTGTTGTGTACATCGCCTCTCATGCTTAGGCTGAAGCACTCGTGTAAACTGCCGTCAAGTTTAATGTCGTTTTGATTCCTTATGGTGGTGGTACTAATGTGACTCAAGCTCTGTTGCCAATCAAAGAAGAAAAGCGTATGATTGTCTCCGTTGACATGAGTAGACTCAACAGTGTAAGATGGGTAGATAAAAAGAACTTCACCGCATGTGTAGAATCAGGAATCATGGGATAAGATCTTGAAAGAGAGCTCAAGAGATATGGAGTCACCTGCGGACACGAACCAGTAAGATTACTTGAACATTTACACCTTTTTACCAATCTACAATTTCAAATATGAGCGCAAATCTAAAAGAATAAAAAAAGTTTCCCCCTTTTAACTTGAGCTGATTGTTTGAAGAGTACCCAAGATATTTGATTACTCTTGTTTCTCAGAGATTACTATCCCTTCATCCCTCCCAATAGATTAATTTTTTGGATTTTTTCAATTAAGCTAATTCTGGCTTTTTTCAAAGATTTGAGTGTTTTTTTCAATTTAAAAATTCTTTAATTTACTTTTACTTTTATTTCCCTAGGATTCCCATGAATTCTCAACAATGGGTGGATGGATATCAACCAGAGCTAGTGGAATGAAAAAGAACAAATATGGTAATATCGATGATATCATCTTGAATGTGAAGATTGTCACACCAGTTGGCACTTTTAACAAAAACTAAAATGTCCCTCGTATGAGTAGCGGTCCAAATCTTAACGAATTCGTGTTAGGATCTGAGGGCACTCTTGGGATTATCACGGAAACTGTCATTAAAGTCAAGCCTGTTCCTAAAAACACTGTTTACGATTCGATTATCTTCCACGATTTCGAAAGTGGCACATAATTCATGTACGAATTAGCTTAATCCAGATAATGGCCAGCTTCGTGCAGACTCGTGGATAATGAGCAATTCAAATTCGGTATGGCTTTGAAGACTAACCCAGCTTCGAAGCTGCATGAATACATGGACAAAGCGAAGAAGTATTTCGTGACTGATGTGCTGAAGTTCCAGCCTGAGAAAATGTGTCTCTGCACAATCGTCTATGAAGGCACTGACATTGAAGTGGAAACATAACAAAAAGTTGTCACAGCGCTTTTCAGAAAATATAAAGGATTCAGAGCAGGTAAGAGATAAGGAGAGTTTATCATTCTTCTTTTGGTCTAATTTGATTTTGAAAAGGTGCTGAGAATGGTCAACGAGGCTACTTCTTAACATACGTGATAGCATATCTCAGAGATTACGCTATCTAATATGGTTTCATTGCGGAATCATTTGAAACCTCCATTCAATGGTAATCTGTACCACTTCTCTGCAAGAATGTCGCGAAAAGAATCGAAGACGAATGCAGACATCAAGGTGTTGTCCGCGCTCCATTCATTTCTATGCGTGTGACTTAATTGTATGACACCGGTGCTGCAGTGTATTTCTACTTTGGATTCTTGTACTTTGGACTCAAAGACCCCGTTCAATCCTACACTGACATCGAAAACGCAGCAAGAGATGAGATCATCAAATGCGGAGGATGCATCTCACATCATCACGTAAGAAGAATCAAACACACTAAAGGAATCCATTCCCTCCCATTGATTTTAACTTAAAATTTGAAACCTAGGGTGTTGGCAAGCTAAGAAAGCAATTCGTCAAGGAGACTATCGGCGAAGTCGGCATGAGGATGATCAAATCAGTGAAAGACTAGCTAGACCCCACGAATATCTTCGCCAGTGGAAATATTGTTTGAAAAATCAATTTTATGAAACAAAACTAGTAATTTCTATGCAGTTTATATTTCCCCATTTTTATGTCTTGTTGAATGTTTTGGTTGCTTTCTTAACACAAACCTCTCTCGTTTACCAATTCCCCTCTTCTACGAAGATAGAATAATGAGAATGTTAATTATTTTTCATTTTTTCATGAAATAATCATATTTTGAAATGGCATACAAATAAATAACATAGAAATGATTCATCTAACAAATATGAATTGTTGTGTGTGCGCGTGAGTTTTATCACATGTTGAAAAGGGTTTTTTAGTAGATATTATTATTAAAATGAGGTTCTTGTATTTTTGAATACACAAATGATGTCTTTTATCGTCCTCCCTCAGAAAATATTGCATACCATGCATTTACCTTCGCATCCACCTTGATTTGGATTTGAAAAATAAGTCTTCTCGATAATTACACTTCCTTCCATGAATCCGCTAGCTGACAGCTATGAGCTCTTATTCGAAGCCAATGCCATTTCGCTACTGGTTTCATTTGTTCGATATCTTAATTCTTTACTAATAGTGGTGGAAGTGGAACCGAGGTGCTTGGATTCACTAAGGTTTTCAGGTTTAGGTTATTTAGTATCTGCATCATTACTACTGTGAAGATGGCGGTGCTATTGTTAGTGGTGCAAATGCTATTAATGTTGATGAAGTTGTTCATGATGGTGATTATTTGATTTCCCGTGGAGACCATCCCCCGTGTGACTTTGCAAACATTATTGTCTCATATTATACAGCACAACGTTATCCCTGTTTTCATCAGGATTCATGGCTTTGATAGACTCCTCACAAGCTGCGAGAGATTAACTTCTTAACCGATATTGCATTTATTCAGTTTCTCCAATTTATTCATTGTTCTTAAAATTACTAATACTTTCTTCATTTTCGATAATTTCTTTGATAATGGAATGATCTGATTGAGTCCTCGAATGTATTGTGTTCATTGGGATCAGTGAATCTTCGTCTCGTGATGAGCGATCGTTTGTCATTTCGCTGTCCAGTTCAAATTGGAGCTATTCTAAAGTATTTTCGTTTTTCGGAAGGGTTTAAGCTGCTGCTCTGCTTGTTTGAGATATCAGTTTCTTTGGGGTTAGTTAGATGGTAGGATCACTTTATCTTCTGAGCTTTCCACGTACTTCTGCTTCTTACTCGATACGTTCTATCAGCTCTTAAGCGCTGCTCATTATTCTAGAAAAAATAGTATGAAAAATGATGTTTTTTTGAGATGTAAATTAGCAACAATAAATGAAAATAAACACACAAAATAATGTTTCTAATCAATACTCTTTATCTTTGAGGTGCGTCTGGAAGATGACAATCGCTTTCGAGAACTAGAAACTGCTTGTCTTAAGCTCCCGAATTACTTTAAACTATGGACAAATTAAACTCAAGTTAGCTACAATCAAAACGAAAGCGCATCTCAAAACATAAAACTGTTTATCCTTTTGTTACAAGCTTAGCGAAATATTGAATGATGGGGAGGGTTTTGATTTTGTTGTAGCGCCCCTTGAAAAGATTTAGATTTTCTTATTAAGAAAACTTCTTTTCACCTAGACGAACTCCTCTGTTATTGCACAAGTATCCAACACAAAATAACGGTTACCGAAAAGGAAATAATTACGAAAAAATTAATGTAAATGGAATGTGTTTTATTACTAAATCTGTAATCGAATGTCTTAAAGATGAGTTCTGACATTCTCACATAGTCGCTCTAGAGTATATGTAGTAGCTGGTAGCTGACATTTAACTTAAGCTAAATTGTAGGATAGAAATGTTTAGACGTTGTCTTTTTAGGCGTAAAGAATTTTGTAGCTCTCTCGCTGGCATTGCAGTTTAGAGATGAAGAAACTAATTGAATCGCTGAAAAGATAAAAAAATAGGAGTTGTTAAAAGCAGTAGAAAAAAGAGATAAAAGAATGAATGAAAGAGATTATTAGGGTAGAAAGGGAGGTGGGGGGAGGGGGATGAGAAAGAAGTTTTCAATTACAATTGTGTGTAGATGTGAAAAAACTTAAGCTTAAAGCAATTAAAACTGTGCTAGATTTAATTTCCAATTAAAAAATAGCCGTTTATTCGCATAATTTTTTTATGCGACTGGCCCAAAGTGAATTAATCGCGTTAAGTTATGAATTTGCATAAAATAATTTGAAAAATCAATAATTTCTAGCCGATAAATAAATCTAGATGATGGGAAGGGGAGGTAGACAAATGTCTAGATGAAAAAAATTAAATAGAAATAGCTGCATGTTTGTGCATGTGTGTTACAGAAAAGCTTTTTTATGATTCAAAAACAGTCCCTCAGGTTTGTTCAGAGATATATCAGTTGATTCTTCTGCTGATTTTTCAGGATTCATTGGTGGGGATTTGAGAAGGTTTGGCTGAATAGTTGGAACGAGTGAATTAGAAATGAGAAACACATTGAAATCATTCTTGAGATTTGTGATCTTTTAGTCAAAACAAAAAGAAGCAAAGTTAGATTAGCACATGAGTTCAAAGTAATAGTGGAGAGATTAAAATGATTGTAAATATCTGACTTGGTTTAGCTAAAATTGAAGATATCTAGCTAGAGTATCCCTGCCTTCTTCTGACTCAATGAATTTAGTGTATACTACACCAGAATGAAGTTCATTTTTCAAACCCTGAAAAAAGCAAAAAGCAAAAAAAGATTAGTCCCCCTTTAGATCCTCTCTTATCCAAAAATCAAATAATATTTTCTACAATAATGTCAAGAGCTAAGATCTAGAATTAGATTCTATCTTGATCATTTAAGTATGCATCTGAAGATATATAGTCCCGCAAGATAGACGACTACTTGATCAATCGCTCAGGGAGGTTGCTCCAAGAAACAGCGAGTTAATTACTAGCGCTCATGAGAAATGGAGATCAGCTGCTTGTAATCAATTGTTCTGGCACACACAGTTGTTTAAAATATTGCACAGGAGAGAGAGGTATTTCTTTATTTTAGTCTCGAAATTTGTTGAGATTTTTAATAAATTAATAGTATCTTGCTTCTTTTCTTTTCTGGACTCAGCGTGTTGATGAAAGAGAGGACTATTAGCTATTAAACGTAGATTACTAGTCTCAAATTGAACTAATAATAAAGTTAGTAGGAACTATCCCCTCCCCCCCTGAAAATAAGAGTTTGTGTCTATTTTGGTTCTCCCTTCTCTTTTTTTTTTCAAGTGATTAATCCCAACAAATCAATCCTCCCACTTTTGATAGGTGTGATAACAATTATTTAGCCTTTTGATGATTAAATCGATTCAAGATCTATTTTCAAGTTAGTCAAGATATTTATTATATTACCAACAATAATCGTCAAATATTATTGATTGATCGTTTTGATTAACTTGCTTTTTTTATCTTCTAGAACGGCAAAGAGAGAGGGATTATTTCTAAAGTGAAAAAACCCTTTCAAAAAATGATCTTCTCACTCTGCCTTGACTAAAATTTTCCAACAAATAAATTTTAACTCCCCAATGTTTAGCAAAGAAACGGCTCTTAACTGCAGAACTGTTTTGTAACAATAAAACTGAATGGTCAAAATTAATCTTGGCTTAACTTTATCTTTTCCGTAATGCTCTTTGCTAAAAATAATAAGTTAAGCCTTTCTTTATTTCAACTTTTCTTCCTCCTTTTGTTTTAGACCTTTGATTAGAAAAAATTATCTTCCACACCCTAGCAATTATTTTAACCCTCAGATGTTCAACTCTTAAAGGATAATTTGAATCAACGGGTTAACAAACTTTTTAGAAGTTAGGAGGTTTTACAATTCTTTAGAGCAAAAGAGAATATATTTTTGGATGGATACATTTTCACAAGAAAAGAATAGCATTGCTGTAAGCGGCTATTTATCATGATTTTAAGTTTGAATATTCATACGATCAAATAATGTCAAGATTCTTATTAAAAGAAGAGGTTAGTATTTAAAGGATGGAAAAAACTTTAGCAATATTGTCTGTAATTTTTGTTGGAAAATCTTGAAATTAATCGAGGGAAGAAAAAAAATGGTTAAAACAGTTTCATTATTACATGCATTTTTGACTACCTTGATATCGAAGATACAAGCAATAATATTATCAAAATTGTATGCGATTGTGTGTATGTGTTAAAATGTGTTATTTGATTGATTAGCTGAACACAAATTAATTTTTCCTTTGGAATATATTCTGTTTTTAGCTTCCAATAAAGGAATCGAGACAAGAAGGGAATTGAAAGGGGAAAGAAGAAATTAAATGATTGTTGGAGTATTTTAAGATACCTAGGTTCTTCAAAAAAACTACATGAGTTATTCAAATTAAGAATATTATTGAA
>Ga0302271_10002712_pt1 | contig 15683 bp, 16 predicted proteins | sample III_Bog_N1_1_FD_198767 | JGI IMG/M metagenome (GOLD analysis project Ga0302271, IMG submission 198767) | Peat permafrost microbial communities from Stordalen Mire near Abisko, Sweden - III_Bog_N1_1 | ecosystem: Environmental > Terrestrial > Soil > Wetlands > Peat | place: Sweden: Abisko... | reverse complement strand
TGATCATCGACCCTACAGATAAAGAATTCGCTGAGATGGCAAAGAAATTGAGTTTAGTACAGCTTAAAAACTCACAACGAATTGTGTATCTAGATATGCAGGGCTCCCTTGATTTCGAAGAGATCTAGAAGGTATTTTTTTCAACAAATTAAATTAAAGGAACAATTGAAATGTCTGCAATATTTTCATGGATTTCAAATAAAAGTTGCTGTCAGTTGGAGTCAGTGGATGTGGACGAGTCAGCTCATTTTAAGGTTAACTGTTGGGCGATTAGTAATTGAAGTGATCAAGTAGTTGGTTGGATAAATGATAAGATCAAGATAAAGGCCATTAAAAGAAATTACAACTGTAGCAAGAGCAGCTGGATAATTCATGTTTTTTTTGAAAAAATCATAATAATCTACATTTATCTATTGTGATTTTGTAGCGAGCAGAATTATATTAATGTTGTGAGAATTTCAGTAGATCTCTGATTGAGAGGTTAGCTCGAAGGATGGCCATTCATTCATATGCAGTAAACTAAATAATAATAATAATCTCATGAAAAACTGTATTGTGGCAAATGATTTTTAAAAAAATGTCAAAAAACAGCACTTCAAGACTAGAATGGATGCTGGAATGATATTACCAAAAAACAAAAAAAGGGACTTCTTTGCTGGATCCAAATTTAATAGGGGCGGTAGACACAAATGCTAAAGAATGAGGAGAAGAATTTCTGCTCTAATTGAATTTTATGAGAAAAAAGACAGAAAATCTAAAGATCTTTCTGTATTGATTATGGAAGGATTGAATGTAAGCTGAATCCTTGAGAGTGAGAGAGATAGAAGAGAAAAGAGATACAAATCTAAAAAGATATTTTACAGAGAGACAAATCAAATTAATTTAAAAAATATTAGGGAGTAATTTTTGTTTTTGTGGAAACAATAATGGGTAATTATTGTTTTGAAAAAATAAATAAGCTGCTTTGATAGAAGAATTACCAATCAGAAGGAGGGGGGGAGAATGAGAAATGTGAAATAAGCGGGTATAAATACAATCTTCGAAGGAAGGGGCAGTTAGGAAATTTGTCATCTCAAACTAAAACGAAAGAGAACATGACCGTTGTTTATTGTTAGTTGTTGGTTAAGCTTTTTTTCGAAAGAAGATATGCATTATCTTGTTCTTTTGCCCTAACTTTGTTTCATAAGCGAGACGAGTGAGAGGCTGCAGGGGGGATATTAAATAAAAAAATAAAAAACAAATAGGAAGAAAATCTAATTTCGGGAGAAGGTAAATAAAAATTATGATTAAAACAGAACGATATATATTGCCATTCGCCATTACTTGAGCACGCGGAGAGTAAATGTCATTGTTTTTATTTGAATAGCTAGCCAAAAGAAGAAGAAACAGAACACACATAAAATGGGACAAGGAAAATCATCACTTATTAACGCACCATTGTACAATCCTGCCGATTACGAGGAATACCAGAAGGTTAATGACGCTAGATACGGCAACATGAAGCCTCTTGTGCACAAGACAACTAAATAGGATTTCGTAGCACTGTCCAAGACACTGCAAGACGAAAAGGAGTTGCAGCAACGTGCTGGCGAGCTTGCTTTCAGATAAGCACTCCTCCATCCTAATCTCGTGAAATTGGTGAATTATAACTCTCAGAAGCAAGATGATTTCTGCTCGTCATTCTTCACCCTCGGATTGCTGTACGAGTACTGGGGGAATAACTTGAGATCGGAGATTCAAGAGAGAAGACAATTCAATGAGGCATACAGAGAAGGTGAACTCTGGTATCTTCTTGATTCCTTAGTCAACGTTGTTGCATATCTCAAGGAAAAGGGTGTTGACCATGGTGATATCAGACCTTACAATGTGCTTCTCACATTCGATGGAATCGTCAAGGTTGGTGAGGTTTACATGCATAGCAAATCACTCTCAGGATACTCTTAACTCTTGAACCATTCCTTGGAGGAACTCTACATTTCTCCATAGCTCTTCAAGGCCCTGTCCACTGCATCTAACCTTCCTTTATATGATGCTGATAAGTCTGAGATCTACGCAGTTGGTTTAACTGTCCTCGAAGCTGCTACTCTTGAGAATGTCTCCAGCGTTCTCTACGACACTTAGTCCTTCACAATCAGAAACGATGAGCTCAACAGACTTCTCAACTAAGTCAGACAACAATACTCTTTCTAACTCTACGCCGTTCTCGCTCGTTGCCTCTAAGGACAAGAACAAGACAGAGCTAACGTCGAAGATCTCTAAGCTGAACTCGCATAGCCATTCGTGCTGAGCCAAAAACTCCCTGGACTCTCCATCATCGAAGTGCACCAAAACGGATAGTCAAATGATCAACTCGCTTAATAGCAACTTCTCGAGCAGCAATAGCTCCAGTAATTGCAATAATAGCAGCTCCAGTAGCAATAGGAATATGAAGAAAAGGTCTAAAGATCAGCTCCTGTTGCAGTTCAATAGCAATAAACTGTCGTTGAAGCGCCTATTCCTTATTAGCAAGACGATGATTTGAATGCTAGAATCCAAGCTGTCTTAGCCCTCAGTAAGTCAACCATCGCGAAATATGGCACAACTAGTACTGTTACCTAAGTTCCAATCGATGCTAAAGCCAGTCAAATTGAGACACGCACTTATTTGAACTCCAACACGAATAGCATCGAAACCTAGAACTATCTCCTCTAGTAATAGTAGCTCCAGTAGTAGCAGTAATAGAAAGAATAGGATTAGAAACGAATGGAGTTCTTCCAGCAATAGCAAGCACTCCTAGCATAGAAGGAAATTCAATAATAATAGTAGTAATAATAGTAACAACAGCAACAGTAGCAAGTGGTAGAATAGAAATAATATTAAGTTCCATCATATACTTAATAGACTTAAGTTATCTACACACAGCAGCCTCAAGCAACCACCTATCAGACAACTCAATAAGTCGTAAAAAACTAAATCAAAAATATTTTTATTTTACAGCATTGGATAGAGGAAATAAAGCAAATAACCATAATCTCTCATCAGTTAGGAGTTGTTTTTTAATCATCCCAATCCACCTCTTTCCATATTGCTACTTTATGATCATTTATCGAGAAAAACGCCCTCTCAATGAACTCATTTTCCCAATTAATTATTTTCAAATTTTTTTTTAAATATTTTTTTTTTCTTCTAAAAAGGTCGACGATATTGTGAAGAGATCTCAACCTATCAGCCAAGCCCCCACTCAAGCTGTGTAATAGCCAGTCTAATAGTACTCATCTTACGAAGTTAACTCCACCTATCCCTTGACTAACAACGCTTACTAGGCAACTACTTCTGTTACCAACAATCTCCCTGAGTAGAAATACACCTCTTATGAAGTCAAATCCGTTCCTTTAACAGGCATCACTTACTAAGTGAATAACACAGGTGCAACTCTCCCTGAAGAAAAGAACTTCACTTACACTGCTTCCACAACGAACAACAACTACACTGTTCCCGTTCAAACTCAGCAGTACACATCGACTACTTACACTCCTTCCACCTACACTCTACAACAGCAATCGGTTCCCCAATAATAAGTCAACACTAATTCAACTCTCGACTTCAAAACCAACGAAGAACGTGAAGCGTACATCACTAGACTCCTTGCTGATAGAACCTCTCCTGCTTCTAATGTCACCTCCAAGGTTACCTACACGACATTCACTGATGGCAAACCAGCTGAGAAGATCACATCCTACACCAACAACCTGACAACACCCGTAAATATATATTTTTTGATTGTTTGAAGTTCCTTTCTTTGACGATTTGCTTATTGTCTTGTAGACCTATTGAGAGAAAGAGAGATACTGCTGTGTTCAGATGAGACATTACACAGCTTTTTCTGGATGCTTGCAGAATATGAGCAGGATGAAACGAACTTAAGGAAGGGGTTTCTTCTTCACCCACAGCCTTAATTTTTCACTTTCGACTAATGTATGTGGCTTGCCTGTTTTTTTATATGAATCTTGCTTATCAAAGCTTAATACTTCATATCAGTCAATAATATCTCTCTCCTAATGATATTTTTAGATTCACAATGAGAAAATACATTTATTTACAAGAATCTTATAAAATAGGAACAATAATAAATCAATTGAAAATGGTTATTAGAGATAAATAGAAATATTGTTTGTCAAAAATCTCCTTCAACTTCTTGAATTAGAGTAAACGAGAAGCCATCATTGACCAAGAGAAAGATATTTGAATTTCTTCCCAACAGCTAGATAAATTGTTAATAGATTTAGTGGATATTAGCAGGTGAAAACTTTACAAGAACAAAGTAATCTACTCCATAATGCATGTGAGAATATTCCTCCCAGAAGGACAAAAAGATCAATAACAAGCATAATCAGCAGAATCGTATCTCCCACCTAAATTAGGATTGACAAAAGCCATACAACAAGAAGAGACAAAAAGAATCCTTCTTGCGTTGAACAGAAATCATAAAAAAAATAATATTATAAACTAACCCATTTGATAAAATTCCTAAAAAACATTAACGAGATTTTTCCCTTTCTTTGGTGTCTTGTTACTAGGATATTAACCAAATGTTTGGTTTAAAGATCTTTTTCTTCCGTCCTTAAGTAAGGGATTTGCTGCTTTTTATCGATTTCAGTAACTCTACTCATTAATCAAATCAACCACAGCAAATTATTTCTTTTGTGATTCGATTATTCCTTTGTTTTTGTTTAATTGATCTAAAATAACCTGTAAATTACCTCCCAAATCTTGGATTCCTTCAAATTTTTTGTTGTTGGATTCATTGAAAAAAAATATTTGATCCTTTTCGCTTTTCAAACTCAATATTTCTACTAGACCCTCTAACACCATCACAACCTTCCCATAACAAATTAATATTTTGGATATCTGTAAAACAACAGATTTTGAGAATAAATAGAATAAACCACAAAAAACCAATAAACTAATGTCACCTAAAGATAAAACAACATGATTACAAATATCAAACAAAATCAATCTTGAACTTCTCAGCACCATTTATCCAGCGAAAATACACCTTCAATGACAAAGAACATCCATCAATTTACTTGTTTGTGTGTGTGGATTATTCAAACCCTCTCTCTCATTTTGCTGTTGTCATGACAACTAGAATTAGCTATGGATAATTTCCAGATTTCTCGCTGCATTCTAATGCTCTGTGTCTGCTGTTGCGAAAGCGTAATGCAGTTACATGATTTTTTATTATCTTTCCATAATGACCCGCTGTCTTTTCTCGAAATCTGCTTCTCGGCTTGCAAGTTGATTCTCACGTTCTCTGAATTTCAGCAGACGATTTTCAATTTTGAGCTCACTTTCGATTTCCATTTGACTCGTACTGCCATATTAACTAGAGCTGTGTATGTTCCTGCTACTGTAGTTGTTTGTAGTATTTGTATTGAGATGTTCCTAATCTGATTTATCTGTTATTGCATTTGATTTTGGATTTTATAATAATGTCTTTTCTTATTTTTCATCATCATCATCGATTCGAAGAAGCTTCTACCTTGCACCTTTTCTAATCAATACAGCTTAACTCTCCCCTTGCACTTAATTATTATTAGAATTATGGTGATTATTAGAAGGATTTCCTTTTTCATCTTTTTTCTTTCTCACAATAATCTTTTTCGCTTTATTTTCAATGTAGTCTTCATCATCTTAATCATCCACACCGATTTCATTGAACTAATTCACCTCAGGATCTGAATCACCATCATCATTGTTATCATTGTAATCATCTCCATCATCATTATCCTCATTATCAGTATTGTAGATGTTTGAGTCTTCTTCTTCATCATCTTCATCTTCTTATCCTCCTCCTCTTCTCATCAAAATCCGTTTGCTAGATTTTCTAATAAGAGTCTTATTGTTGTTGTTATTCTTCTTTTTCTTATTGTATTTTCTGCCTCTTGCACTTGTATCTCTTGAAGATTACGAATGTGACACAAACTCATCACTTTCGGAAACACTATCTTCTTCTGAAATACTGCTGCTTCTTCTTTATGATATTGCCTTCCCTTTTTTTGTTTGTTTATTGATTCTTCGTTTAGACGATTGATTGTGTTCTTTTTCCTTTTTATCGAGATCTTTTTCTATTTCTTCTTTTCGTTTATTCATCTCGGTGTCAAGCTTCAAGACATCCATGATCTTATTCAAATCATCAACCATGCAAAATACACTACGGGGTTCGGGTTCTTCGCAGTCGGCTTTTACACAACGCTCTAGACAATGGTACGACACAAAAGACAATAAGATTTCATTAGAAATGAAGAAAATATTGAAGAATTCTTACTAAAACACTCTGGATCTTCAAAGAGATCATTTTTGAGTTCATTTATGAATTCATCTGTCAGGAGCTTCGATGCTAATGGGGAAAATAAAACAAATTAGCAACTTCATATCTATTAGAACGGAGGAGGAGTGCGAGGACGAGGAGGGGAGGGGAAAGGGGGGATTATACTCTATCTTTCTCACTCTCTCACTCTCCGTCCTTTTTGAAAACAAAGGAAATATTTAAATACGAAAGAAGTCTACTTAGAGTCTTGCTGCTTCACTACTGGTGAGAGCCATAAAATTAGGCTTGATTCGCAGCTGTTCATCAAGCAATGTGTGTGCACATGCCAACTGAAATAAAAACGAAAGAAAGCAAAGAAAAATAAACAAATACTCATAAATTTTTTGTGGCTTTCAGAATCAGCAATAAATGATTGATTACTTTTTCGTCGAGTTCTCTTGATATTTCTTAGCTGGAAAAGTCGTAAACTTGAATGCTAGGTTCTGCTTCTTCTATCAAGATTGTTGTATCGACTTCACCTTCTGTCTTGATTTTTTTGACGATCTATTAGCCATTTTCTAAAGTAGTCTAGAGTTCCATATCACTTTTTCTTTTGGTAAGTCCAGATTTGATGGAATTGTTACTGCTACTAACTCCTTGTGATGTTCCTGATGCAGGTGGATGAGGTAATGAATATCCTGATCGAAAATTACCCCTTTGCTGCTGACCTATCCTGAAACAAAGCAGCGTTATGTTTGAAACTTTCTAATGATGTGAATAAAAACAGAACAAAGAAGAATGAGAATCGAATTGAGAAAACAGAAAAATTAAAAAATAAAGCGAAGAATGGCATCGCATTCGTTCTCAAATCATAAAAACGAGTGATTTCGAGTGTTTAATCCCTTAAACCCCCCTGAAATATCATGTTCCCTCCTATCCATGTAGAAAATAAAAAGAGTGAGCTTTCGCTAGTTTATTTGTTTATTGTATTAATTTAAAATCTCTTGAGGTTTCTTTACGCGCGGAAAGATTAAAAGCTCAAAATCATGGGATTAGAAACCAAAAATATATCAGCAATTATAACCCAAAAAATGAAGGATAATTATGAAATATTTACTGAAGATGTCATTCTAAATCAATGTAATTTTAAGTAGTACATTTGATGATTGAGGGCGGTACTTGTTTGATGCTGAGCAACAGATCCAGATCCAGATGATATTTGCTGGTATGGAAGATGGTAGCTAGGCGAACTTGGCGGATAATTTCCTTTACCACTGCTTCCTCCACTTCCAGATTGAAATCCACTGGATTAGTATGAATTACCACTCCCATATGAATAATAACGACCATTTGTACTACTATTATTGCTGCTATTATTATTTTAGCTCATATTTTCAAGAAAAATAGCTGTGTATTTCCTTTTATTCTTCTCTTCTTCTTTTGATCTCTGCAAATAAAATTGCAAATCATTCTTAATAATCGAATTTTCCTTTGAATAAATCCTTTCTTCGTTTTTCATTGCCAGAAATGGACAATCCCAATAAACATCAATCTCTCTTGAGTTGATTCACCATAGCGACCCAATACCTCACAACTCTCATTTTCTCTAAAAATTTTTAGATTTTTCTTAAAATCATAAATTTTTTTTGATTATTACACTTGTTATATTTATGAAATATACATGCAGCTTAGAATTCCTAAATTCTTCTCAAACTTCAGCAGTGAAACTTCATCTTCATAATTTTCTTCTTCTTTTAACTCTTTAATTTATTTAGTACTGTACTGAACCTGGCAATTAACTTCTCCAAACTTTCTTTTTCTTGCCAATCTTTGAAAAAATAACCCAAATACTTCTGATTTGTGTCACAACCATTAGAGATTTTTGTCAATTCTCCTCTGCTTCTTTCGATCTTTGAATGCTATTTAGCTAGAAAGCATTATGTGATTGAGCACTCTCTTATTCTGCACTGGATGATCTCATAGGACGAGTTCTGTTATTATTACTATTCCTTTCTCTCAAACCAACCTAGGACCTTCCAATGCACAACCCTGAATCTTTATTCTTTGAAGAGCCCTCAAAATGTTCAGCATCTAAGCATTTGATCTGCCTAAAAGATGTTCTTTATGATATCTATTCTTCTTGTTTTTGCTTTAAAATTTATTGACTTTCTTTTCTCATAGCATTGCCATTTACAACCCCTGGAATAAGTTTAAACTCTTCCTCCTCCTCTTCTTCAGCTCCTTATTAGTTCTTATTCTGTAAAGGACTTAATCTTGAGTTATTTTGAAGGTTTCCCTGTTATTTTTCAGCTTGAAGAGACTACCCAAATGAAAGAATTTATTCTCTAATATTCCCATTAGTTACTCTCTTATTTCCTGAATTACCTGAGGGGGTATCTTCTCCAATATGGCAACTGAGTTCATCGATGTGATGGACGATTTCAGTGTGGATGATGTCATTCTTTTCTATCTGAAATTAGGAGTTTTTCTTCTTTTGAGATTAGCTATTTAGGGAAGGTTACTTTTGCAATGCCTTCTATTGTTTTGGATGTACTTACTCGATCTATTGCAGGTTTTCTTCATTTTAATTGTTTGTTTGTCTATTATTCTTCTGTGAGTAATTGTGAATCTTCCCAGATTCTTCAATATCATCTGCTTGCCGTTCATCGACTGATAATTGCCTGTGGAAGTAATTATCAGCATATCTATTAGCTCTAGCATTGTAGTTATTTTCAGCTACAATCGCTTGATAAGCTGATCTCAAGAGATCCAGAAAATACAAGCCTAGAATAAATAAATATTGGGTTTTAGTAGTCATCGTTTTAAAAGTTATCGCGATTGTTATGATAAATGAAATAAATCCATTGATTATGATAGTCGATTTGAGCACATGCGCTGCGAATAAAGAATGAAGAGGCCTGTGGGAAAGGCAACTTTACGTATTCAGCTAATCCTCTCTGCAAAAGAGATTATTACTGCATCTTAAGAAGATCTTGAATATGCATATCAGAGGCGATGAAATATGCAAAGAAATTTTAGAGTAATTTGAAGATGCTTCCCTTATTAGAGACACGCAACACAGCCAAACAATAAAGGATTAGACAATACTCTAAATCAACACAATCCGCCAATTAGATAAGCCTAGAAATCCAGTGATCAACCAAGGAATCGTGATATCTGTAGCTAGGGAGATGACTATTCTTAGAATAAAAACGAACTTATGGTGTCTATGGATAACTGAGGCTAAAAGAAAAGTTGTGAGATCGACATGATGAGTGCAGCAAAGACAACATGTTTGTTCACAGAGACCAGCAGTTTCTTGATTTTCAATGATTTTATCAGTGTCTAAGGTGTGGATTGATGAACTTAGTTTGAGTATTTCTGTTGCAGGTTTCGAAATCTGTTAGCCATTATCCTCATTCATATGTTCTTTGAAAGGGAATTATGATTCGGAAGAAGAAAAAAACGAATTCCTGCTTTTGATTTGAACTATTTTTTCTCTGTGAATTTGTTCAGATGATTTCATTAACTTTCCTCGAATTTCCAGTCAAGTTGTATTTTTTAATAGGTTCAACAAAACATCAATATCAAAAAATATTTAAAGAACAATAAAAAAAACGCTAGAAGTAATTGTCTTAAGGAATCATCATTCAAACAATACAATTTATGAGAATAACATTCTTAAGAAAAATAAAATGAAAATAGCCTTAAAAAGGCAAACAGTTAGAAAAAGAGGATATTCACCAGACTATTCAGAGAAATCGACTGAGAATATAACTACTTTTCAAACTTACATGTTTATTTTTAACTCTATATTTCACCTTTTTTTTTAAATCTTTAAATGCTAGAAAAGAATGAGAAAATGAGTTTTTAATAAATCTAAATAAAAAGATAAAACAGTTATTTTTTTCATTAAAGATCGATGTATCTTTAAAGATTCGAAGAAATACATTTACAAGAATCGTAGATGTATCATTAGATATTATAATTTCTTTTTTTTTCTTCAAAATATTCGAAAAAATCATTTGAATGAAGGATTGCTTTTAAGAATACAAATAACAAAACATAAATATTAACTAGATAAAATCAGCGGCTAGCTGCTGAGTGAAAAACTGTGAGAAACATCCAGGCTAGCCGCTAAGAATTAAATTCAATTTTTTTCATAATAATAATAATTTTTTCACAGTTTTTGTTTGATTCTTTATCAGGCATCTCTTTTCTTCGCTTTTCGGACAGATCAAAGAAAGTAAATTAAAAAATACAGCAGACACAGCCTTGCTAAGATTGCTGCTCTCTGACTTACAAACAAGGGTCGTTAATAAAGTGAAATGGCAGAGAAAGTTCAAGCTTTCTATGCAGAAGATAGTCCTGCTACTGGTTATTGTAAGCACGAGTTGTTCTTAGAAAAATATCAAAGTCCATTTTTTACCTTTCTGTTTTATGTTTTGACTTTTCATAGTTGCCCATTTCGGTGAGCTCCATCGACGTTCAAAGATGATCACTCAATTCAAGCCAAATATGATTGTAGAGGAATCTAGCAGTGATCACACTGGAAAATCGCATTTCAGTGAAATGAATCTTTCCTAGCAGCATTCACTTGAAGGAATAGAAGATAGACAATTATTAGATGAATTATTCTCAAGCAAGCATCATTGCTCAAGTATAACTCGAAAGGAAGAGAGTGGTATCAATATATCAGGATTATCTCCTTTTATTATTGAAGAAGAAGCTAGAATAATTTCTAAAAAAATACAAAATAAAAATGGTTCTGCTGTTTCCTCGCACGTTGTTGCTTTCGTCGAATAATCCATTGAAGGAAACGATAAGACGAATAAGTTCTCAAATTAAGCCTCCAACAATCAACAAGCTATTCATTGCAGACACACAATTCATCAAGACAATACTGAAAAAATACAAAATAATCCAAAGACAAACACTGCAAAAAATGGGTAAAGTATTTTGCTATTTCGCTAGTAGAATCTACTGAAAGAAGAAAAACCAAGTAAAACTTAACATTTCTAAGATTACATAGCGAATTAAAAGAAAGTCATAGAGTCGAAGCTAAGACATCTAGGAGAACATCAAAATAGCAATAACATATTGCTCAATTTTAAATAATCAAATAACCTTCGAGTTAAAGTTCCTCCTCTGAACACTGAGAGAATCTTGAGTTTCTTAGATACCAATCAAGAAGAGTAACTGGAGAATCTACCAACTTACAGAGACAGAGAACCAGGAGAATCTCTTTAGATTGCACTCTAAAACCAAGAGGAACTCATTAAAAAAGTTAATTCTCCTTAATAAATCCCTGTTGCTTTCTCAGCTGAGACTTATTCCTTCAATAAAATATCAGCATTTTCCATTGACGAGTAATCAAATTTGTCTCAATAACAACAGCACCCCTGCGAAATCAATCGTATTAACCATAATATGACGCCAATAACAATGAACTCCCTTCTTAAACCTCCTCCTCCTTAGGTTTTTCTTTTTTCAAATCCCTACTTATCCCCGAAAAATCAAGCGAAGAAAATTGAAATAATTACGACACCTTTAGGTATTGTACTTGAAAAAGTCAAGTAAAACATATAATTCGAAGAAACTAAACCTTCTCAGCAATGTAGTTTCTTAGACGAACACACTAAAGGATGTTTTACATCATTCCACTGTAATAAAACGTAGCCACTTGTGTAGACACAGAAAAAACAAATCTACAGATTTCCTTGTTAACCTCTTGCAGTGCCTCAAAATCAACCAACTATGGATTAAAATAATGCAGATAAACTAAAACCCAAGGATTCTAGCGAGTCTTAGTATTTTTCCTAGCCTAAGAAACCTATTATTCTTGTTAAAAAGCTCCCAAATAAGTCTATTTTCTCGTAGAATCGCGATAAAAAACTTGTAAATAATCTAAATTTCGCAAATGCTGTAAAAGCTCATCTCTCCAATTACGAGCAGATTCTTGACTCCAAAAACAAACGCTTTCAACCTTTTAAAGTGCTCAATATCATCAAGCCATCTGTGGGATTTGTAGAAACTCGCTAAGTATCCTCAAAATCAGATTATTCTAAGATCGTCAATAGGCTTTATAAAAACCTTGCAAAAACTCTCCCTCGCTCCCTCGTGGCTTGATGAAAAGAGAGAGTTAATGAAATATTTTAATATTGTAGATTTCCTTTTTCCAGGATAACATTTTTTCATATTTTTCCTTGAAATATTTCTTACAAATTTGCATTTCAAATACAAGACAAATTAAATGTAATATTTAGGTTTTTTTTAACATTTTCAATTGCTTATTCACTTATAAATCACTGGTTTGCTCTTGACGAACATTTAATACTAAATCTACTTTTAAGCCACTTTTTCCAAGACTTCTTTCGAATAATTCCTTTCAATCTCACTGTATTCCTTAAATCCCACATGCTTCTTTGCATCTTAGCTGTTTAAAAGTACAAAATTCTCAGCAACATAAGGCTTCTCTGGATTCCATCTAACCAACATTCCTCCACATACTTATTTATCAGTAACAATCTCCTTCCAATTGAAAATCTCTCTTGCTATAATATACACATCCTCCATGTCGAACTCTAAATCATCATGCGTTACAGGTCTAACCTTCTTGGCCTCAGTAAACAGATTATTGAATAATCTAGCGTAGTTTGCTTGCTTGACTTCATCTATTTAAAATGGCTTGAACTTCTATTCAGCTAAGTCACATAAAACATATGAGCTAATTGCATAAGCTACCAATGCAGGCATGGTTCCAAGTACAGGGACAATCCTCAATCTGTAGTTACTGAAAACCTTGTATTCGTCTACATTATGTTCTTGATGTTTTTTCAGTGGAAGCAGTTCTCGTTCAGTTTTTTCAACATTCAAAACAACATTAATGCCATCTGTAACACCGCGCTTTTTGAGCCTAGTCCTGACAGCGCGAGATAAATCATCGTAGTTTGTTTCTGATATATCTCTAATTTGAAGTCTTGTTGGATCTGTTTTCATGCCTGCTCCCATAGAGGAGATAACTCGTTTTTTGTTGAGTTTGCAGTATGCAAGTAGTGCAACTTTCGCATCAATATTGTCGATGCAGTCGATTACATAACTAGGGTTAGATGACTCTCCTTCAAAGAACTTCTCCACGTTATCAATACGGACATACTCTTCTACAACTTCCACAATTGTTCTAGGAAATACCCTATGAATGTAGTCTCTAACACATTCAACTTTTGATCGGCCAACATCCTCTCGAGTAGCAAATGCATGTCGATTTAATGAAGAAAGAGATACTTAATCGAAGTCAACGATTTTGAGTCTGCGGACACCCGAGCGAGCTAGAGAAGATGCGACATGTGAGCCAACTCCTCCAACACCGAAGATGATTACATAGCTTTGATTTACATTGTTTTACCCTTCTTCACCGAAGAATTAGATGTTTCTCACTAGCTATTCTTTAGAAATTCTGTCATACTCCTCATTACTAGAGATTGCATCGTTACTATTGTTATTCTTTTTTTTGTTAAGTGCTCTCTTTTTTTCAATTTCTTTGTTAAACCCATCATCTCCGTTGCTACGAAAATTCAAGAACTTACAAAGGGAATATCCAGCTGCTATCCCTACGCTGCAGCCAGCGAGAGCTAACTTCCAAGATGCTTAAGAATCGATTTGTTAGATCATAAGATAAAAGTAGGTTTTGATATATTTTGTATCTACTAATATTAAATTAATTAAGTAATTATTCAATATATTTCTGGAACTCTCTCAAAAGATAATTCTTAGTTTTGTTCACAAATCGAGGCTAAAAACTAGACACATTAGCATCAGAATGGAAATAATAAGTCAAGGAAAATGGTAAAATGTGGAACCATCTCAACAAGAAAACTGGCTTTTTTTCAATGAAATATTTTCAAAATGTTTAGAATTGAAATAACCAAATTGAAGGAGAGTAAGAGAAAAATAACAAACTGTTTTTGTTCTTGAAATGGGGGGTAACTTCTGATCTAAATTTCAAAATTTTGAATAAAATCACATGTTGAGGGGTTGTATTTGCTATTCTTGAAAACTCTCAAAGGTCACTTCTTTTTGTGTTGTCCCTTTAATAGTTTAGCTTCAATTTTAGCAAGAGTAGTTAACTCATTGAAATTTATGCTTTGAAACTTGTAAATGTGCTAAAAGCTTTAGAAATAAACATCATTCAAGTCATTTCCGTTTTCTGTTTAGGTAAATGGGATTATTATTAGTAAAAACACATTTCATAAATTACTCTTGAAATAGGATCTCTTCTTTGCTATCTTGCTAAATTCCCAGCAGAAATCAACATGAAAAATACGAATATTTAAATAAAATTACCATTCAACTAACCCTGATTTTTTAGGCATAATTATATATGGATCCTACTCCCCAAATGGGAATCAATCAATATTTCTCACTTTAAGAGAAGTGGTCCTTTTATTCAGCTGCTGGACGCATAGAATTTATTCAAATCACTCTTATTTAATCTTATTTATCACAGATTAGAATAAAGGTTTAAAAGCATAACACACTTCAATGAGGTCGAGTAGCGGATTCAACAGAAGCGGGTCTTCTTTCTACCCAAGCCAGCAATAGTCGCAGTATTCATATCAGCCGATTCCTATTTCAACACTGCCTCCGTATAATTGGAATGCTCCCCAGACTTAACCTGGGCTAATCCGAGAAGCATCTTATCTCCATCCAGATGCAGGACTCCCAGCTTACGCTCCTTCTCGCATAACTAGCGTTCCTGTAACTTATTAAAATAACTACGTTGGAGAGTATGTCGCTCCAATTGGTCCATCTATTCCTCTTTCTTAGCAAAGCAGAGTCTCCTATGTAAGTGCCCCTAGGTAGACAATCTCAACCTATGCAAATCCCATGCCAGCAAACATCCAGCCAGTTTACAGACGATCAGGAGAAGATGGTGGATACTACAACCCTCAGCTATTTGAATCCTCTGCGTTGAATTCTTAAGTAGAATAGACAACCGCAGCTAGACGGCTCGCATCAGAGCCTCCAATCTCAGGGAAGATTCCTGACATTAACACTGGAAAGAGAGAAGAAAATGAAGTCCAATTAGACAGGATACGAGTTTTCAAAAAAGCAAATATTGAGCGTGTTTTTGGACGAGATCTAACATTCGACTGCAACTACGAGCCATTAAGATTATTCTCCGTCAAAGACATGCGTGGGTTTATCGTGAATGGCTTTGAAGATTTCGAGAAGAATCTCAGGAAGCTCGAGAGTAGTTTCACTGGCTTGGAATAGAGTTTCTTTCATTTATTGCACAAATCAGAATCACCAAAAGACATCTTCGATCGATTTTTAGTAGCCCTAGATAAGCGAGTCGAGAGATTCTTTGCAGCATTTGATGAAGCCGTATTAC